>OJOL01001620.1_pt1 | contig 13585 bp, 10 predicted proteins | sample 1598121 | NCBI WGS metagenome assembly OJOL01 (sample SAMN01915219, study PRJEB22387) | human gut metagenome | isolation source: stool | host: Homo sapiens | place: USA
AGAATGCTTCGATACCGAATACGTCAACGATCATACCGCCCTTCGTACGACATTTGATGTAACCTTTGATAATTTCGTCTTTTTCAAGAGCCTCGTTAACACGATCCCAAGAACGTGTAGCGCGTGCTTTCTTGTGTGAAAGGATCAATTGTCCTTTTTTGTCTTCTTGGCTCTCGATGTAAACCTCTACCTCGTCACCAATCTTTAAATCCGGGTTATAACGGAACTCGGACATAGGAACAACACCGTCAGATTTGAAACCGATGTTTACAACAACCTCACGTTTGTTCATAGAAGTAACGGTACCCATAACCACTTCTTTGTCTTTTACCGTGTTTAGGGTCTCGTCATACGTTTTTACAAGATCGTCCTTGCTTACTTCGGTGTAAGTCTCGCCTTGCTCGAAAGCGTCCCAGTTGAAATCTTCAACCGGCTGGATGTTTTTTAAATTTTCCATTCTTTAATTGTTAATACTAAGTTTGTTTTAATTAGTAAGTTAGACTTTATGTTGTCATCTCTCAAAAATCGGGGCAAAGGTAATGCTTTTTTTCTGATTGACAAGAGTTTTGAGGGGTAAAAACATTCAATTGGGCCGTGTTGGCTGTAATTACGGAAAACTGTTGATTTTTATTGATATTTATTTTGTAAGTTTGCGAATTGTAAGCGATAAATCAATGAGTAGAGGATTTTTAAGAAAGTCCAGCGTCAATACTTTTATAGGAATAGTGTGGATTTTGTTTGCGGTGAGCGCAAGTGCGCAGAATGCCGTGAGTAAATTTCGTGCGGATAGCATACGCCAATCTTTATCGTGTATCCAAAAACCTCAGGATAAGATACCCCTTCTTAAAGAATTAATCGGCTTGTACTGGCAATTGCCGGAGGAGGTACCGGCGTTGAAAGAGATAATCGATATCGCGATGCCTTTGGATTCCATCGGGATCGTGTACGATGCGATGGCTGGCTTGAGTCGTTATTATTATAATGTGGAAAATAGAGATAGCCTATTATATTGGGTGGGGCAATTGGATTCGTTGGCCTCAAAAAGGCATGAGAGTCCCAGAGGGTTGTTTTTATCCGGTAGCTTGGTTTGTCAGGATTATCTATGGTCCGGCAATTATGAGTTGGCTATGGATAGGGCCATGCGATATATGGATCTGGCCCGGGATAGTAAGAACGATTATGGTTTACTGCGGGCTTATCGTGATTTAGGAATGGTTTACCAACGGATTAAAAGAGATAGCGATGCGGTAGAGATATTCCAAAAAGGCCTGTATTTATTGAAAGAGGAGAAGGCGAGCTATAGTTTTCGGATTATGTATTTATCTAATATGTTGGAGTCGACCCTACTGTTAGGGCGTTTATCCGAATCAGAGGCGCTTTTGAAACAGTATGAGTTTTTATTGGATTCATTGGAGAGGAGGTATGATCGAGAAGGGACGATTTTCCCGGTAGATCGTTATCGTTGTTTGGTAAATTGTTATTTCTGCGAGCTATGTACCATGAAAGGGAATTTGCAAAAGGCACAGACGTATCTGGATAAGGCAACCGCTTATTTGGATAGTTCTTTTGGGAATAGGGTGGAGGCTCAATATCTCCGGACAAAATCATTTTATTATTGGAAGAAGAAAGATTATAGGCACGCGTTGTCCGCCGTCAATCTGGCTTTAAAAATCAACCGTGATCTGGATAAGTTGGAGATGAAGAAGGCGGTCTTGCAATCGTCCGGTCAATTGCGAGAGGCGATCGCTATCTATGAGGAGATCATTAATAAGACGGAAATGATCAATACGGAAGCTTTTGACCGGCAGATCGAACAACTCCGCATCCTGAATGACTTGAATGATTTGGAAAAGCAAGATCGAGAGTTGAAGTTGAGATCAGAGCAAGAAGTTTTGAAGCAGAGGCAGATCGCTGTATCTATCGGTCTTCTATTGGTCTTGACGGGCTTACTTTATATATTATGGCGTATTTATATGCATACCAAGCGATTGAAAAATGAGTTGCTTCAAGAGAAAGACTCCTTGATCGCTTCGGAGAAGCAGCTTCGTGTCGTGGCGAAAGAGGCGGAGGCGGCGAACAAGAAGAAAAGTGCCTTTATCGCTAGTATCAGCCATGAGATACGTACGCCGTTGAATGCTATTGTCGGATTCTCTGAATTATTAGCGATTAGCGAATATAGTGAGGAGGAAAAGATTGAGTTTGCCGGGGAGGTAAATCATAGTTCGGAGTTGCTGTTGAATCTGGTGAATGATGTTCTGGATTTATCCCGTCTGGAATCCGGCAAGATCAAGTTCAGCGTTAAGCCTAATGATCTGGTTTCTTGTTGTCAGAAAGTGTTGGATTCGATTCGTCATCGTGTAAAACCCGGGGTTCGATTGACGTTTACTTCCTCGCCAGAATCTTATACTTTAAAAACGGATGCCTTGCGTTTGCAGCAGTTGTTGACAAATTTGTTGTCGAATGCCGCTAAATTCACTTCCGAGGGAGAGATTAATCTCTCATTTGCCGTGGATGAGAGCAAAGGTGAGGTTCGTTTCTTCGTTACGGATACGGGCTGTGGAATCCCTGAGGATAAGTGTAAGAAGATATTCGAGCGTTTTGAGAAATTAGACGACTTTGTTCAAGGTACCGGTTTGGGACTTTCTGTTTGCCAGATCATCTCGGAACAGCTTAAAGGTTCTTTATCCGTAGATGTCTCTTATAAGGGCGGTGCCCGGTTTGTCTTTATACATTCAACGAATTTAATTGAAACCCCTATATGAGACTGATGAATCTATTCAATAACAGGATATCTATACGTATAGGGGTGGTTATTATGATCTCCCTTGTATTTTGCGGCTCGATGAAATCTTCCACGCCTCCTCCCGGCAAGGATCGTTTAACAGAGATCGACAGCTTGGAGAGGGTATTTTACCTATATTGCAGCGGTTGGCTTTGCTTTATCGGCAAGATCCCAAAATGAAAGATTATTATCAACGTCTTTATGAGAACGCGATGGCGGTGGATTCCATATCTATCGCATATAGGGGATTGAAAGGTATGGCCGAGTATTATTACAATCAGTCTAAGCGTGATAGTTTGGTCTATTGTTGTAATATCGTAGATTCTATGGCGAAGGCCCGCCATGAATATCCGTATGTCTTGTTTGAGGTGAAGAGTTATTCCAGTCAAGATCTCCTTTGGCTAGGGAATTATGAGTTGGCAATGAGTGAGGCGATGGATCTGTATCGGTTGGCGAGCAATCTGAATCATAAATACGGCTTGCTTCGCTGTTCGGAGACTTTAGGGCTGATTTACCAACGTATCCGTAGGGATAGCGATGCCGTAGTCTCTTTTCAGGAAGGTTTGGATTTATTGAAGGATATAAAAGATGTTCCCGATATCATGGATACTAAAATCCGGTTAACTTCTTATCAATTGGAAAGTAGTGTCCGAACGAAACAATATATGTTGACGGAACGAATCTTGGAACAATATAAAGCCCTGCTGGATGAGCAATATGAGATTAATCAAGAAAAAGGTGATGTTTTGCTACTAGAGCGGGAGTATTGGCTGCTTTATTCTTTTTACACGAGCTTTTATCTTTCGAAAGGAGATTTGGCAAATGCCAAGAAAGCGTTGGATAAAGCCTCTTCCTATGTCGGCAATAGTTTGGTAGAGAAGGACTATGCAATCAATACTTATCTAGCGGTTAAGGCTCGTTATTATAAGGCGGCTGGAGATATCCCGTTGGCACTGCGTTATATAAATGAAGTGTTGGAGACAGAGCGATTACCCGAAGATATTCAGTTCAAGGCGGATATCTTAAAGGAGCAGGGCCGACTCGAGGAGGTTATGGCTCTATATGATGAACTTTATAGAACGCTGACGAAAAGGCGGGGAACTTCTTTTCTCCGGCAGGTGAATCAATTGCGAACCTTGCATGAGTTGCATGAAAAGGAATTGAAAGAAACGGAACTGAAGGAAGCCGGGTTACGTATCGCCCGGAAACAAGATTTGTTGGTGTTTATCTTATCTATATCGGTCGTGTTATCGATCCTCCTCTATATCTCGTTTTTATACTACCGCCATCTACGATCCTTGAAAAACCAATTACAGCGAGAGAAAGACTTGCTTTTGGAATCCCAAAGACGATTGATGAGGGAGAAAGCCCGTGCGGAAGAGGCCAGCCTGATGAAAAGCGCTTTTCTCGCTAATATGAGCCATGAGATCCGGACCCCGTTAAATGCGATCGTAGGTTTCTCCAGTTTGCTGGTGGAACCTTCTACCGATGCGAAAGAGCGGGAGGAATATTCGTCTATCATCCGGAATAATACGGATTTGATGTTGAATCTGGTAAACGACGTATTGGATTTATCCCGGATGGAGACTGGAGACCTTCATTTCAATATCAAGGATTATCCGCTTTTGGAGTGTTGCCAAATGGCATTGGAGAGTGTACGCTACCGGATGCCGGATGGGGTTAAATTGACTTTTTCTCCCGCTGGGGAACCAATCGTGGTACATGTAGATAATCTGCGCCTGCAACAACTGTTGACAAACCTGTTGACAAACGCCGCTAAATTTACGGAGAAAGGTGAGATTAACCTATCGTTCCAACTTGCGCCGGATCGGGAAAAGGTATGCATAGCCGTTACGGATACGGGTGCCGGTATTCCCCTTGAAAAACAAGCTGCGGTATTCAATCGCTTTGAGAAGCTGGATGATTACAAACCCGGTGCGGGTTTAGGGCTTTCTATCTGTCTTTTGATCGCCGAGCGGCTGAATGGTTCCTTGTCCATAGATTCCTCGTATACGGACGGAGCTCGCTTCGTGCTTATCCTTTCTTGTGAAATAGATTCCTCAATTTATAATCCGCCAATAGAAGTATGAGCGTGATGGCCCCTATGTATAAATAGAAAGCCAAGGCCGATGTGCTTATCGTGGGGACGGCTATCTTGGGTATCTCCATATATACGAAAGATACGATCGCAAGGGAAATCATGATAAGCGAGGCCACGATCGCCGCTAACAGGCTGAACCGTTCGTCACGTTTCTTCGCCTTTGCGGACTCAAGCATGATTTGTCGCATTACGTTTGAACGGAACGAGGCGGGAAGCTCCTCCTCCGGTATGCGTTTGAATAAATCCCCCAATAAATCGGGTTGTTCCTTATTTGTGTTTATCTTACTCATGATCCATTTCATTTAATAATACAAACAATTTTTTTCGGATGCGATGTAGCTTGACTTTAATATTCGAGGTGGTCAAGCCGGTGATAGAGACCAGTTCTTCTATTGTTTTTTCTTTCCAATAAAAGAGCAAGATCAAGGCCCGTTCGTCCGGTAGAAGTTGTTCAAGGGCGACTTCCAATCTTTGAACCTGTTCCGTGGATTCGGTTTGTCCGAACAGGTTCGTAACCTCCTCCTCCGATACGTTTTCAAGTGTAGTCTCCTCAATCGCTAGAAACTCATATCTCTTCTTCCGGACCGACGAGATCGCCGTGTTGTAAGCGATCCGGTAAATCCATGTGGAGAAACTGCAATCCCCTTTGAATGAGGCGAGGTTTTTGAATACCTTCATAAACGTATCTTGCGCCAACTCCTCAGCCTCCTCTTGGCTTCGTACCACTTTGAGGATCAACGAGTGAATCGGACGGCTATACTTGTCCAAAAGGCAAGCGAAACATGCCACGTCCCCCGCTTGTATCCTTTGTATGTAATATGTATCGGTATACAATTCCATTGTACTTAATGGACGCAAGCCGGGTAAATAGGTTACAACTTGCGGTAACAAAAATAAAAAATATTTTTCAGCCCGGAGGTGTAACCTATGGGAAACTGTTGCGTCAAATTAGCAAACAATATGAATGAATCAATTAAAATTATACAGTTATGATGGATTTTATTTCTGTTCCGCTAGTTGTCGGAATCGTTTGTGCAGGTATTTACGGATTATTTGAGTTGTTTGTTCGCAAGAGGGAACGTTTGGCGATTATCGAGAAGATCGGTGATAAACTGGATGCCTCTGCTTTCGATGGTAAATTGGGACTGCCTAACTACATGCGAAACTTCTCGTTCAGTAGCTTAAAGGCCGGGTGCCTTTTGGCGGGAATCGGATTAGGTTTGTTGGTAGGCTTTATTATTAATATGTGTATGGCAACAAATTCTTATTATGATGATGGTTGGTACAGGCATGAGGTAGCGGGTACGGCTTATGGGGCTTCGGTTCTTTTGTTCGGGGGAATCGGCTTGATAATAGCGTTCGTCATTGAGCTGAAACTAGGTAAGAATAATAAATAGCCATAGGCTTGCCTGTATAGACGTAGCGTGCTGCATGCAGCACGCTACGTCTATACTACAGGTAGATCTCCCCGAAGAATTCAGGACAATGGAAATTAGGCTCGGGAAGGTCGATCGGACTCCAACTTACGAAATGCGGATTCATTGTCTCATCGGCGCATTTATAGAAGTTCCCTAGTATTTTCTCCGGCAGATTACTAGGATCTAACCCCATCAACTTGAGTGGTATGACTACGATCAAGTTCCATGTATGAATACCTTTAATCTCCTCGAATGCCCTTCTTCTCACGGATGGGAGTCTTATGATGCTTTTATACTCTTCTTGCGAAAGCGACGTCTTGATATCCCGTGAGGTACGGCGGGCGGCATCGCAAGTCCCGATACAATTAAACTCGAAATTCATATAATGCGAGTCACCTTCCTTTTTCATGAAGAACTCCACGCAACTATCCTTATGGACCGAGGAATTGTCCATCTCATAAGACGCCTTTAGCGAATTACCCTGCACGCTATATCGTATATATAGATTTTTCTCTGTCCGGGCTATATTAAAAGCGGTGATCGGCTTATATGGATACTCATGCCAATTGGCATGGGTGAGGAACTCACGTTGGGATTGCACCTCAAGAATCGGTTCTATGGATGTTATATCGAGTACATCCAGAACGGGGATAACAGGAACTTTCAGTCTTTTCATTTTAACTATAGATTTGAAGTAAAGGCCATTGTAAGTAGGAGGTCAATAAAACCGATAGGGCACCGATAATAGACAATACGATAATGACAGAGCCCACGATCCGGTTCAGCAACCAAATACCTCTAACGTTGAACCATTTTCTCAGTTTTCCAATAATATATGTTATGCCGAACCACCAAAGAACGGCCCCTAACCCTATGCAAACAATGCCCAATGCCAGCAACCAGAACGAATGTTCAGGCAGCACGAAACCAAACCGGGCGAATAATCCGATATAGAGCAAGACGATTAAAACGTTGCTAAAGGTAAGTAGAAAAGCTGTAATAAAGTCTTGGGTGAATGATAATTTTTTTTCTCGTTGTTTCTTTAGGTTCCTAGTCGGGTTGCTTTGGAAGATATAATACCCGAAAATGCCGAGAACGATACTTCCGATCAATTGCAGGGGCGCTTGGTTCGCCTCCACGAAGTTGACCACAACTCCCATGCCCAGACAAGTCAGTGCCGCATAAATCACGTCGGATAGAGCGGCCCCTAATCCGGTGACGAACCCGTGCCAACGTCCTTTATTTAGTGTTCTTTGTATACAGAGCATACCGATGGGGCCCATGGGGGCCGAAACCAATACACCTATAATGATTCCTTTACTAACGATTCCTAGCATTAAGTTGAGTCTCTTCTAGTTTCTCGGGCAAAGATACATCCATTCCGCGATAAAAAAAAGGTAAAAAACGTAAGATACTGTAGGGACGAGGCTCGCTCGTCCCTTATTTCGGGAAATTGGGACTGTACAATAGGGTCGTATCGAGAGTCATCAATTTACCGTCTTTCACGAATGAGTCTCCTCGCTCGGACAGATGCTCTACCATCATCTTGCGTAATTCGGACAACTTATTCTGATAGGCTGCGTCCTCACTAAGGTTATGTGTCTCTCCCGGGTCTTCCCGTAAATCGAACAACTGCTCGCTTCCGTTGTGGAAATTCCAGATATACTTAATCTTCCCATCGGTAAGGGCTGCCCAGTAATTATCGTCGCTATAGCAAGTGGCATGCTCCATGTCTATATAGGGGCGCCATTGTTCCTGCTGGCCTTGGATCAGCTTGAGTAAAGACCGCCCGTCCATATCGGGAGGAACCGACCCGCCGGCGATATCGATAAAGGTAGGCAAGAAGTCTCTCAGTTCTACAGGTTGTTCTATGCTGCTTCCGTCCGGTATGGATTTGGATATACCGGCGGGCCATTTTACGATATAAGGAATATGGGCCGAACCCTCGTACGGATAGGTTTTCCGCCAATGATAATGATCGCCCAACATATCGCCATGATCCGCCGTGAAACAAATCAGGGCATTGTCGTACATACCTTTGTCTTTTAGGGTCTGGATGATTTGCCCTACTTGATCGTCGATAAAGGTGATATTGGCGTAATAATGGCGACGGGAGTTTATGGCATACGCATCCCCGAAATTACCGAATGGGGCATCCGATGCTCCTTGGAGAGGATCTTTCGGCTCGGCGTATTGTCCGCACCAATCTCCTATATGGGGTTTCGGGATATCCGCGTCCTTATACATATCCAGATAACGTTGAGGCGGATCATAAGGACTATGCGGGCGGGCGAATGATATCTTGAGGAATAAGGGCTTGTCGTTGTCGTAGTTCCGGATCAACTCGCAAGCGGTCTGTCCGGTCCAAGCCGTAGGATGAAGTCTCTCGTCTAACTTATAGACACCGGCGGCATGGTCGTTCCAGCCGATACCCGTAAGATCCGGGTCTTTTCCGGGTGCCCGCAATTGAAACCATTCCCGGTAATCGCTGATGAAATCGGGACTTTCCACCCGGCCACTCTCGTCGATCAAGGTCGCGTGGAATCCGTGAAGTGCTTTCTGCGGAAACCAATGCATCTTACCGATCCCGAAGGTATAATACCCCAGATTCCGCATCATCTGAGGCATCTCGTAACGATACTTCAAGGCCATGCGTCCGTATCCCAGCATACCATGATGCCAAGGAGACATCCCGGTCAATAAACCGGCCCGTCCCGGAGTACTACTTGGAGCGGAGGAATATCCGCTCACGAACAACGAGCCTTCTTGCGCCAGCCGGTCGATATTCGGTGAGATCACCGCCTTGTTTCCCATGCAGCCGAGGGCGTCGCCACGTTGTTGATCGGTCATGATCAAGATGATATGCGGCTTACCGCTCTTTACGGGCATGGCGGGAGAGACGGCGGTCTCTGCCTCTTTCCCGCTTTTGCTATGCGTCATCCCCGGAAGTGTCGCACCCAGACCGATTCCGAGGGATGATTTAATGAAGTTTCTTCTTTCCATTATTTAGCCTTGATTGTGTGATCCCGAACTCCTTTTAAGATTCCCTGCAATTGGAAAACGATCTCCGGATGTTGCAAGGCCTTGTTTCCTTCTTCGTAGACCTTCGTCATGTCGTATAACTGAGGCTCGGGGGAATATCCGGTCTCAATCTTCTCATATTCCATGATAGCGGGACCTACGCTCGGCTCGATATATTTCCAATCTTTCGTATGGACGGAAAGTGCCTTATTAAGCGCTTGCTCGATTACCCACGGGCGGTCTTCCTTGCTTTTCCCGATCCAAGTATCCAGATAATCATAGCTATCCGGCGCGCTTCCTTCCGGAAGACGGGAATTCGTCAGTGAGGCAAGGGAGGCGAACCAGTCGATCTGGCTCACTAGCGCGTCTGATACGGCGGCTTGTTTGATCTCCTTTGGCCAATGTACGATAGCCGGGATACGCGTTCCCCCTTCGAAGGCGCTGTATTTATTACCTCTAAGCGGTCCGGCGGGTTTATGATCGCCTAGTAGCTCCACGGCCCGGTCCGCGTAGCCATCATCTACGACCGGTCCGTTATCGCTTGACAAGATGATCAAGGTATTTTCCGTCAATCCCATCTCATCCAATGTTTTCATCAATTGGCCTACGCTCCAGTCGAATTGCTCGATAGCGTCGCCCCTCACGCCCATCGGGTTCTTTCCCCGGAAACGGTCGTGCGGGAAACGGGGTACATGCACGTCGTTCGTGGCGAAATACATGAAGAAAGGCTTCTCTTTATTCTCCTTGATAAAATCGATGGCGTGTGTCACGATAGAATCGGCGATATTCTCGTCTTTCCAAAGCGCCTTGCCGCCACCTTTCATATAACCGATACGACTGATTCCGTTTACGATGGATTGGTCGTGCCCGAAACTGGGCTTCTGGTTGTATAATAATTCCGGATTATCTTTTCCGGTCGGCTCTCCGGGAAAGTTCTTCTGGTAACTGACATAGATCGGGGCGTCCGGATCGTAGTTCGCCACCTGTCCGTTCTCGATGAATACACAGGGTACACGGTCTGCCGTCGCCGCCATGATATAGGAATAATCAAATCCCAGATCGCCAAGGGCGGTGGGGAGTGGGGCGTTCCAGTCTTGCTCGCCCGCTTTGTCTCCTAGGCCAAGATGCCATTTGCCGATAGCGGCCGTGGCGTATCCTGCGTTCTTGAACATATCGGCTATCGTATAACGCTCCGGTCGTATGATCATTCCGGCGTTTCCCGCGGCGATGTCCGTTCCCGGGCGGCGCCATGCGTATTCTCCGGTTAGCATGGAATATCGGGAGGGCGTACTGGTGGAAGCGGTCGCGTGAGCGTTGGTGAAGCGGATGCCGTTCTTGGCAAGCCGGTTGATATTCGGGGTTTTCACTTGCGTGCCGTCGTAGCATTCCAAGTCTCCATAACCGAGGTCGTCGGCATAGATGAACAATACGTTTGGCGTTCTAGGTGTAATGTCTTGTCTCTGTTGGGCTTTTGCGATACCGGCTGTAAGAAGCGAGGCACCGATCCCTACGATAAGTGTTGATTTCATGTTGTTTATTATTTAGATGTTCTTGTTGTGTATCTGCAATTTCTTATTCATGGCATGTTCTATGGACATTAATTATATACAAAAATAACCAAATTATTTCAGAATCAGGGTAACTACACCAAAATATCTATGAGATGGAGCTTAGGAAGAAATGCTTTTTGGTTCTGGTTAAAAGGGGGGCTTATCGTATATTTTCATGTACGCTCTTGCTCCTTATCGTATAATGCTGTAAAAAGTCGTACGTGTTTCCCGAAAAACATGTACGACTTTTTACAGAAACACGTACGTGTTTTGCGAAAAAGATAATCACGTTTTTAAAGCATTAATGTTCAATTGTTTATATATTCGTTCCATTTACGTACTTATTGTATTGAATTTGTCTTGGAATACAGTGTGTTCTTTCATTAGAAAATCCGCTTTTCATCTTTGTAAATGGTTCATCAAAAAGGATATAATCTCATTGATTATAGGTATCTTTGCTACCTATAAGAAAATTTCTTGTATTTATTTGACTGACAGGTTGTAATTGAGAAGTAATAAGTTGTTGGTAATGATTTGGTGAAAGTCAAGTTGCACTAATAATCTATGCTTTGCTTACATTCAAACACACTCTATGCAAATATAGAAGAGATTTTGTTAATAACCAAAATATTCAGAAGTATTATAACAGAGACCAAGAATCCTTTTCTGTCTCTGCTATAATTTAAGATTTAGACTATTTCTTTTTTCTCTTATTTGTATTCAGTTTTTGAATATCTTTCTCCAACTCTTTGATGCTTTCCAATCGCTCCAACTGTTTTTGAACCTCCTTGTATTTGTCATACTCATCAGCGGCTTTTTGCAGTGCCAATTTATGAGAAATGGACCCAGCGTGTTCCAGTATATTTTTGTCATTCATCGTAAGCACCTGCTTCAGTTTCTCAATCCAATCCCGCATATACATTGGTTTGTGTTGTATTGCTTGAGTCTCTGCATAAGCGAGGAATTGTTCTACGATTAATTTCAAAATCCCAATTTCCTCCTCATTCAGGTAGTTCTTCCCAATTTCCACATCTGCTTTACGAACCTTGTTAGGCAGAGATGTTGATGTCAGTCCCATTTGCGGCAATTCGGCATTTGCCCGATAATAGATCAATTCCGCTGCAGTTTTGCCACTAACCGCCCAAAGAAGTTTGTTTTGTATCTCTTTGTAAAAGGCAAGGGTCATTTCATCGGACGGGTCATAATCAATACTAGTGGCGTAAATATCCTTGATTTGTTGATAGAAGAGCCGTTCAGACAAGCGAATCTCTCGAATCCTGTCTAACAGTTCTCGGAAGTAGTTCATGGATGAGCCGCTCTTGAATCGCTCATCGTTCAGAGTAAATCCTTTGATGATATAATCCCTCAAACGTTGCGTTGCCCAGATACGGAACTGTGTACCTTGCATAGATTTCACCCTGTAGCCGACTGAGATTATTACATCCAAGTTGTAATAATTAACCTCGTGGCTCTGTGTCTTATCTTCAATCGCACCATGCTGAGTGGTTGTTCGGAATTTCCGAACAACCATATTCTCATTCAGCTCTCCTTCCTCGAAGATGTTTTTGATATGCTCACTTATAGTAGATTTAGCCTTTCCAAACAGAGACCCAATCTGTGTCTGCGTCAGCCAAACCGTCTCCTCCGAGAATAGTACATCGACTTTTATCGTACCATCCTGAGACTGATATATGATAATTTCATTTTGTTGTTCCATGTATACTTCTAAATATTGGAATTACCCTTCATTCCTTGGTTGTTATTTATTCTATATCTTTACTTTGCATAATGTGTCCTACTTGCTACTATTAAATAATTCTTTTATATCAACATTCAGTAAATCAGCTATTTTAGCGAAAGTTTCAACGGATGGTTGGATAGAATTGGAGCACCATCTTGATACTGTAGCAGGATCTTTTCCCAATTGTTCGGCAAGCCATTTTCCTGTCTTTTGCTTCTCTACTAAAACGACTTTTAATCTATTGATATGCTTCATTCTAACTGATTTAACTTGATATTTCATGCAAAGATATTGATTATTCCCGATAATGGCACAATCTTTAGTGAGAAACAGATAAGTTAGTTCTTATATACAGTTATCCACAATCTAAATTTCAAAGTGGTAGAATTTGACCACTTTAGAATAAGTGCGGGACTGCCGTCTTTTTGAATGCTATTTTCATTGAACAGGGTATGCCGCAGGGTGAGCGGCTTGTCAAACTCAACCAAATAGCCATTCACCAAATGAGCATATTGGAAAGCGGTGGCAATAAGAACCGAAAGTTGCTGAAATGAAGGATGATGAATTATGGTTCAAAACAAGGTTTACGATTATATGGTTACCATTTTGAGGGGATGAGACGCAGCACGCTGCGTCTCTACAACTGGAGACAAAATTGGGCGAAAAAAGTAAGTTAACTTACTTCGGTATTTTAATTAACTTACTTTGCCAACGAAGCTAGCTTACTTTGAAAGTGAGGCATTGGAGGTTGGAAATCAAATAAAATATTATACATTTGCATGACTGGATAAGTCAAAGCAAATAATAGGTATCAAACAATGATAAACTAAAAAACATATGGATTATCTTAGGTTGAAATATTATTAATACGTATATTTGCGACAAGAAAAGGCTTTTAAGTTAAGAGCCTCGTGTTGCGAGTGATATTTGTTCCATTGATTGAAAATCGGCAAAATTTTCTTACAATTCCCA
>OJOL01001665.1_pt1 | contig 13342 bp, 10 predicted proteins | sample 1598121 | NCBI WGS metagenome assembly OJOL01 (sample SAMN01915219, study PRJEB22387) | human gut metagenome | isolation source: stool | host: Homo sapiens | place: USA
TGAAGAAAACCACTCGCTGGGGGAATGGTTTTCTTCATGCAAACAGAGAGGCGGCGCCAAAGCGGCGCCGCCTCTCTCTATCACAGCCAGATGGGAAGGCATGCGCCCCCTCACTTGAGCTGTATCTTCTGCCGCTGGATCCGTCCCCAGGTGTCCTTCTTCTTGCGGTAGCCGATGAGAGCGCTCATGCGCACCCAGGCCATGACGAACCGCAGGCAGGAGACCTCCACCGCGCACAGCCCCACCGCCTTCACCAGGTCCGAGGGATAGAGCTTCAGGTCGATTGTGTGGATCCGGGCGAAGAAGGCTGTCAGGGAGAGAATAGCGGTGTAGGCTACATAGACCCCGAAGAAGAGGACCATAAAGGGCACGTTGATCAGGTCCACCGCGAAGGCCAGCAGGGTGGTCAGCACGCCGAAGACCTCGATGTACGGGGAGAAGAGCTCGTAGAACAGGAAGTAGAAATAGGAGACGAAACTCACCGCCCCGTACTTGGGGTTGGCCAGGATGTTCCGGTACTTCATCATGCTCTGGAACAGGCCGATGTGCCACCGCCGCCGCTGTGATCTAATGTGAATGTACTGCTATTCAATCCCATTCTAAAAAAGGAACCGACAGCGTAAAAACTGTCGGTTCCTTTTTGGCATACATAATAGAATATCTCATCGGTGCAGCGCAAACTTTTCAATGGCGCGTGCTACACCGTCTTCGTCATTGGAAGCAGTAATATAATCGGCTGCTTCTTTTACCTGGGGCTGTGCATTGGCCATGGCTACGCCAAAACCGACTTCCCGGAGAAGATGGACATCGTTGTCACCGTCTCCGCATGCCATAATGGATTCCCTTGGGATTCCCAGCATTTCGCCAAGAGCAACAAGAGCGGTTCCTTTGTTGACACCGGCGGCGTTGATCTCAATATTGTAGCTTAAGGAGCCTACAAGCTCCAGCTCCTTAAGTTCACTTAATTCCTTCCAGGCGGCGGCACGTTCCTCCATGTCTGCAAAAAGCGCCTGGACTTTATCCATGCTTCTGTTTTCTTTTATAATGACATCCTGGATGTCCGGAACCGCGATACGGGTAGTACGGACATAATTCCACATATTAGGGTCGTGATGGTATTTTCCTACATTATCAAGCTTGGCAGCGTCTGCATATCCCTGGCCGTCAAAATAGATCTCACTTAAAGTATCATACTTTTCAAAGATACGGAGAGCTTTTTTTGCACTTTCCATGGGAAGAAGCTGCTCGATAAGAAGTTTATTATGGTCTGTATCAAGGACTCTGGCTCCGTTGGAGGTGAGAGCATAGTGAATTCCCGGAAAATTTCTCAGTTCCGCGGGAATGCCGGTATATGGCCGGCCGGTAGCCATCAGAACAAGGATACCTGCATCAATAGCTTCCCTGAGAACGCGCCTGGTATTTTCTGTGAGTTCTTTTTTTGTATTCAGAAGAGTTCCGTCCAGATCAAGACCGATCATTTTTATCTGCTGCATATTTAAGATTTCCTTTCCCGGTTAAGGTCACATATACAGAAAAACCGTCCCGAAAAAACATTTTCCGGGACGGTACCTATCTGTTTATCAGATATCAAGAAGATCACTGTAAACTTTCAGTGCTCCGTCTGTATCATGAGCGAGAACACGTTTTGCAAGAACCTTACCAAGCTGTACACCCTCCTGGTCAAAGCTGTTCAGGTTCCATACAAAGCCCTGGAACATGATCTTGTTCTCAAAGTGTGCAAGAAGCGCACCCAGAGACTTCGGTGTAAGTTCCTCACCAACAATGATACTGGAAGGACGTCCGCCCTTGAAGTTTTTGTTCAGGTTCTCATCTTCTTTTCCACATGCAAAAGCAACGATCTGTGCTGCAACGTTTGCACAGAGCTTCTGCTGGCTTGTGCTGTTCTCGATATCAACATCAACACCAAGCTGGCTCTTCTTAAAGCCGATGAACTGAAGCGGAACAATATTGGTTCCCTGATGCAGAAGCTGGTAGAAGGAGTGCTGTCCGTTGGTTCCTGGCTCACCAAAGATCACCGGTCCGGTCACATAATCCACTGGCTCACCAAAGCGGTTTACAGATTTACCGTTAGACTCCATATCACACTGCTGAAGATGAGCAGGGAAGCGGCTTAATGCCTGTGAGTATGGTAAAACTGCAGTAGAAGGATATCCCTGTACATTTCTCTCATAAACGCCGATCAGGGCATCCAGCATATCCGGGTTCTCAAGAATGTTCTTATTTGTTGCAAGCTTATCCTCCTCGGCAGCTCCGTCAAGGATGTCTGCGAATACCTCCGGTCCGAATGCAAGGGAAAGGATCGCTCCGCCTACGCCGGAAACAGAAGAGTAACGTCCGCCGATATAGTCGTCCATGAAAATAGCGGTAAGGTACTCATCACTCTTTGCGAGAGGAGAGGTCTCACTGGTTACAGCAAGCATATGTCTGGACGGGTTCAGGCCCGCTTTTGTAAGGGCGTCTTTTACGAATGCCTCGTTTGTCAGAGTTTCAAGTGTTGTACCGGATTTGGATACAACGATGAAAAGAGAGTGAGCAAGATCTACAGATGCAAGAACAGCAGCTGCATCATCCGGGTCAACGTTGCTGATGAATTTTGCTTCCATCTTGAAGGTGTTGTTTGCCTTTGCCCAGTTCTCAAGTGCGATATATAATGCACGCGGTCCCAGGTCACTTCCGCCGATACCGATCTGTACAACAGTAGTAAATTTCTCACCGGCTTCGTTTGTAATCTCGCCTGCATGTACTCTGTTTGCAAAATCTGCGGCCTTCTTCTGCTGTGCCACATAGAATTCACGCTTGTCCACACCGTCAACAACAACAGGCTCGCCAAGCTGTGTACGTGCAAGATGATGAAGGACCATACGTTTCTCGCCTGTGTTGATCACTGCACCGTTGTATAATTCCTGGAATTTCTCAATCAGTTCTGCCTCATCAGCCAGTTTGGAAAGTGCGTCAAGAACGGTCTCGTCTACTTCCTTAGCTGCGTAATTGTAAGCCAGACCTGCTGCCATCGGTACGCTGTACTTCTTTACACGTTCTGCACCCTGCTCGCCGGACATTGCCTCTGCAATGTTCACGTGATCTTTCAGACCGTTAAGTGTGCTGTAAGAAGCAAGAGTGTCAAGATTTTTCCATGTTGCCATAATCATATTCCTCCTTTAATGACTGTGATCAGAGATATCAACATAAATCCTTCGGATATCTTTTTCACAATTGTCTACAGCCAATTATACTGAAAAAAGCTTTGGATTTCAACGGAAGGAACGATTTAATTGGTGAAAATCTTGTTAAATAAGGTAAAAAATATCAGAGATAACAGGATCGTGACGGAAATATGAAGAAGTTTCCGTCAGCAGCAGGACAGGAATGGGGAAATATGATATGATAGAAAACAGATCACCCGGAGAAAAAAGCCGGGAATATAATAAGTGATGAAGGGAATTGTTTTATGGAGGAAATGAAGAAAAAAGGAAATGTGATCGCACTGCTGCCTATCGGTGTTTTTCTGGTCCTGTATCTGGGACTGGGGATTTTGTTTGAGTATGTGATGAAGATCCCTATGGGATTTTATAATGTACCGATCGTTGTGGCTTTTCTGTCTGCGATCCTGGTGGCATGTGTTCAGAACAGAACGATCAGCTTTGACAGAAAGCTGGAGCTTATGGCAAAAGGAGTAGGAGATAAAAATATCATCACCATGCTTCTGATCTTTCTGACCGCAGGCTCTTTTGTGGGTGTTGTGGGGCGCAGCAGTGCAGAAAGTGTGGCCTACTGTATGCTTTCTCTGATACCGGCACGTTTTTCTGTTGCGGTATTGTTTGTAGTTGCCTGCTTCGTATCTGTGGCTATGGGAACTTCCGTTGGGACTATCACGCTTCTTACCCCTATTGCGGTAGCGGTTTCCAAAGCTTCCGGTTTTGATATGGCATTTTGTGTGGCATCGGTGATGGGAGGAGCCATGTTTGGTGACAACCTTTCTTTTATTTCTGATACCACGATCGCAGCCTGCAACGGTCAGGGCTGTCAGATGAAAGATAAATTCCGGGAAAACTTCTGGATTGCATTTCCGGCAGCTGTTGTTACACTGCTCCTGATCCTTATCCTGTCTTTTCAGACAGAGATTCAGGGAAGAGTGGTACAGGATTATCATCTTGTGCAGATCCTTCCGTATGTTCTGGTGCTGATTGGCGGGATTATCGGCATCAATGTATTTGTGGTACTTCTGATCGGAATTGTCTCCGGAGCATTTATTATGCTTCTTGGAGGACATATCACGCCGGTGGAGCTTCTGACCAATATCGGATCCGGTGTTTCCGGAATGTTCGAGACCTGTATGGTGGCTATCCTTGTAGCAGCCATGTGTGCGCTGATCCGGGAGCATGGAGGCTTTGAAGCACTGCTTTCTGGAATACAGAGAGTTTTTAAAGGGAAAAAAGGCGGACTTCTTGGTATGGGACTTCTGGTTGGAGCTATGGATATCGCAACAGCCAATAATACGGTGGCCATTGTTATGGCCAACCCCATTGCAAAGGAAATGGCGCTGGAATATAAGATCACTTCCAGAAAGACAGCTTCTATCCTGGATACATTTTCCTGTATTTTCCAGGGGGTGATCCCATATGGAGCCCAGATGCTGGTTGCCATTTCTGCGGCAAAGGAACTGGGATTTGAACTTTCTGCTTTTCAGATCATGCCGAAACTGTTTTACCCCATGCTTCTGCTTGTGAGTTCTCTGATCGCGATCTTTGGTATAAAAGGTGGGGATGATAAATGAATCAGGAAGAGATGATCCGGGATGTCCGGAAAAGACTGTTCGAAATGCAGGATACAGGATATCGGGATTTTCATGCAAGGCTGGTTCCGACTGTGGAGAAAGAAAAGATCATCGGTATCCGGACACCGATACTCCGGAAATTTGCAAAAGAATTTGGAAAAACAGAAAGATCCGAAATGTTCCTGAAGGTTCTTCCTCATCAGTATTATGAGGAAAATAATCTCCATGGCCTGCTGATCGAGCAGATCAGAGATTATGATAAATGTCTGAAAGAACTGGAGCGTTTTCTTCCGCATATTGATAACTGGGCGACCTGTGATCTGCTGGCGCTCCATATGATGAAAAAACACCGTGATATATTTATCCGGGAGATTTATCGCTGGATGGAGTCGGATAAGCCTTATACCATCCGGTTCGGGATCAGTATGCTGATGCGTCATTATCTGGATGAAGAATTTAAACCGGAATATGCTAAGAAAGTGGCAGCGATCCGCTCGGAAGAATATTATGTAAATATGATGCGAGCCTGGTATTTTGCTACAGCACTGGCAAAACAGTATGAGAAGATCCTTCCATTCCTGGAAGAGCAGAGAATGGATATCTGGACTCATAACAAGACGATCCAGAAATCCATTGAAAGCTACCGGATCACACAGGAGCAGAAGGATTATCTCAGGACACTGCGGATAAAGAAATAAACAGCAGGTAAGGGTTAAAATATGAAGGCAATATCGATCTATGCACTTACAAGAAATCAGAATATGGAATGTGTGCAGAAGCTGGAACGTCAGCTTTCCGGCAGAGATTTTTTTCTCAGGATCAAAGAGTGGGAACTGGAAAGTATGAAAGCACTGGTGAAGCAACTGGAACTGCATATGGAAGAGGTATATAAGCTCCGGCTTTTTTATTCGTTCCAGATCCCGAAGCTTGGAAAGGAGTTCGATCTTCTTCAGATCAAAGATGACCAGATCGTGAATATTGAACTGAAAAGCGGCATTGTGTCGGACGAGGCTATCCGGAGACAGCTGATCCAGAACCGGTATTATCTGTCTGTTTTTGGAAAACCGATCCTGTCGTATACCTATATCAGCAGTGAAGATCATCTGGTGAGACTGACCAATCACGATCACATTGTGGAGGGGGACTGGAAACAGCTATGTATTGCATTGGGGAAAGAAAGCCCGGACTATGAGGGAGATATCGAGGATCTGTTTCAGGCAGAGCTTTATCTGATCTCTCCGCTGACAGAACCGGAGCGTTTTCTCAAAAAAGAGTATTTCCTTACTTCCCAGCAGAGAGATATTGAACGGCAGATTCTGAAGAGAATACGTGGAGAAAGAGGAGGATATTTCTGGTTCAGCGGACTTCCAGGAACCGGAAAAACATTGTTGCTTTATGATATTGCGATGAAGTTGTCCGTGCGCCAGAGAGTCTGTATCATTCACTGTGGAGAGGCGGGAAAAGAATGGAAGATTCTTCATGAACGTCTGCGGCGGATAGATTTTCTGGCAGATACTCAGCTGGACGGAACGACGGATCTTGGCTGTTACAGCAGCATTCTGGTAGATGAAGCACATCTTTTGTCCCTGGAAAAATTATCGGTTCTGCTTACATGGAGTGAGCACAGGCCGGTGATCTTTTCCAGTGATTTCGAGGATGTGATCTCACCGGAAGAGATGGATCGTAGCATTGTGGAAAGCCTGGGAAATTTGTCGGAGATCCAGAAATTCCATCTGACAAACCGAATCCGTACCAATGCGGAACTTTCCTCTTTTATCCAGAACATGATGCACCTGCCGGAAAAAAGAAGCCCCAGATGGTATCCGCATATTGCAGTGGTGTATGCCAATAATGACCGCGAGGTGGAAAATTTTCTGAATGATTTTGCGGGACAGGGGTATCAGCAGCGGATGCCAGAGGGTTCTGGACAGCTTGGTATCCAGGCAGTGAGAGATGCGGAGAAGATCGTTGTATTGCTGGATGAACAGTATTATTACGACGAAAAAGGATATTTAAGATCCAGGTGCTCCGCGGAAAAATATTCCAGTGTACGAAAACTTTTTCATCTTTTGAATCAGGCGAAAGAGAGCCTGGCTCTGGTGGTGAGAGAGAATATGGCGGTATATGAAGTGATGATGGAGATTTTGCAGATGCACAGAAACAGATAAAAACAAAAGATTAAAGACAATGGAGAGGAAGACAGAGAGATGGAAGTTTTGGAGATTGTTTTGCCTGTACTGGCGATGATCATTCTTGGAATCCTGTGCAGAAAATGGAAACTTTTAGATCAGAGTGGTGTCAATAACATGAAAACACTGGTAACAAATATTATGCTTCCTGTGGCAATTTTTCATGCACTGGCAACAGCAGAGTACAGTGGAAAGATCGGAATTTTGGTTCTGATCATGTTTGTGATGCTCTTGATTTCATTTGGGGCAGGATTCTGGATGAAAAGATTTATGGACGAGCCATATAAGAAATACCTTCCGTTTCTGGTCTGTATCTATGAAGGTGGAATGATGGCTTACCCGTTGTATACAAGTCTTTGTGGCAGCGAAAATCTTTCACAGATTGCAGTGCTGGATATTGCGGGACTTCTTTTTGGATTCAGTGTGTATATGGGAATGCTGGGACAGACGGAAAACGGGGAAAAGATCAATGCAAAAAGCCTGTTTTACAGTGCATTGCGAACCCCTGCTTTTATAGGAACGGTTCTTGGAATTATTGCGGGACTGACACGAATGATCACCCGGCTTCTGGACAGTCCTTTTGGCAATTGTTATCTCAGTGTGGAGAATATTCTGACAACGGCCATTACGCCGATTATTCTTATTGTAGTTGGGTACAGTATGGAACTTGCGCCGGAACTTATCAGTCCCTGCCTCAAAACCATATTGCTGAGAGTCCTTTTGCAGGCAGTGATGATTGCGGGAGTTCTCATGGCAGTAAAATATTTGGTAGGAGGTTCCAGGCTTCTGAACCTGGCGGTTATTACATATATGTCCTCGCCTGCTACATTCAGTATGCAGACTTTTCTGAGAAAGAAAGAGAGCAGTGCCTATGCATCCACAACAAATTCTCTGTATTGTGTGGTCTCAATCCTGGTTTATATCACACTGGCAGTGGCAGGATGATGGAACTGAAAGAAGGGATCAAATGACGACAACGACATTATGTTATATAGAAAACGATGATAAATTCCTGATGCTTCACAGAGTAAAAAAACAGGATGATATGAATGAGGGCAAATGGATCGGCGTTGGCGGGCATGTGGAAAGTCAGGAAACTCCGGAAGAATGCCTTGTTCGTGAGGTGAAAGAGGAAACAGGGCTGACACTTACCTCCTATAAGTTCCGTGGCCTGGTGACATTTATAAACAGTGAATGCGAATCAGAACTTATGTGTGTGTTCACGGCCGATGAATATGCAGGAGAACTGATTGAATGTGATGAGGGAGAACTTTGCTGGGTTGACAAAGCCATGGTGCCGAATCTTCCGGCATGGGAGGGGGATCAGGTATTTCTTGATCTGCTCCTTTCAGGAGAAAAACGCTTTTTTTCTGTAAAATTGCAGTATGAAGGTGACAGACTTGTAGAGAAGAAAATTTATTTGTATTAATAGTAGATTGTTTCATAGCTGGAGGGGAAAAAGAGATATTTTGAAACCTATGATGGTGACGGAGAACATATTTATATGACAGGAACCAGTGCGGGGGCGAGCCTGTGCGTATATCTGGCCGCTATGTTAAAAAGTCCTGAATTGGCAAAGGCTTTTCAGGTTGTTCCAAATGATCTGAAAATTCGGGCGCTGGGTCTGGCAAGTGGAATGTATTATACAACCAAACCGGACAGTATAGGGATTTTTCTTCCCTCCTATATTTACGGGAAACACTGGAAAAAGAGTTCGTTTTATCCATATATAAATCCGGAAAACAAAGAAATTATCCGAAACCTGCCACCGTCATTTCTGGTCACAGCTTATGGAGATACTTTTCGAAATTACAGCAGACAGTATGCAAAAGCGATAAAAAAAGCCGGTGTGATCTGTCATCTTGAAGATTATGAGGTGGACAAAAAACTTCCGCATGCTTTTAGTACAACTTTTCCTGAAATGGAGGAAAGTAAACGTGCAAATACGCAGATGGTGGAATTTCTTCTTAAATACTGATGAAATGCCAGGAAACCTTACTGGAGTCCGGATCCGGATTATTCTCCCTGCACAAGGATGCAATCGCTATATACAGTTAAGAACACAATTTTCTTGAAATCCTAACCATAGATGATTATAATAGGGAGAAGGTATGTCAATTTTGTGCTATTAGTGATATTTGGCATTGCATTGTATTTTAATATACAAAATGCCATTTTTCTTTACGATAAGTTCGCGAAAATCCGCAGGATATTAACTGTTTGAGGGTAATGATAACCGTTGTTGGCAAGTTGAAAAAATGTCCATTTTTGACCAAACGGGGTTTTGGGCACCATTTTATAGCAACTTTTTACACAAGAATTGGCTTACAAATATAAACATTTTTGATGTTTCACTGAATTTTATATCTTTAAATTCTTTGTGAAATATTACTAATTTTAGAAAGGAATAGAATGAGAAAATTAGCATTAAGTGATGAAATTTTGCTCAAAGTTGACAAAGCTGCCCGCTATATCGGCGGTGAAGTCAACTCCGTAATGAAAGATAAAAATGCGGTAGATATCCGTTTTGCAATGTGCTTCCCGGATGTCTACGAGATCGGCATGTCAAACCTGGGCATGATGATTCTCTATAACATGTTCAACCAGCGTGAGGACGTATGGTGTGAGCGCCTCTTTTCTCCATGGCCGGATCTGGATAAGGTGATGAGGGAGAAGAAGATTCCGTTGTTTGCACTGGAATCCCAGGAGCCCATCCGGGATTTTGATTTTCTCGGAATTACGATCGGGTACGAGATGTGCTACACCAATATCCTTCAGGTACTGGATCTCAGTGGTATCCCGCTGAAAAGCGCAGACCGTGGTGAGGATTTCCCTATTGTGATCGGTGGCGGTGCCTGTGCGTATAATCCGGAGCCGTTGGCACCTTTTTTTGATATGTTTTATATCGGAGAAGGGGAAACTGTTTATGATGCACTTTTTGATGCATACAAGGCCAATAAAAAGGCTGGCGGCAGCAGGAGAGATTTCCTTCTGGCAGCAGCTAAGATTCCTGGAATTTATGTTCCGTCTCTCTATGAAGTTACCTATAAAGAAGATGGTACGATCGCATCCTTTGCACCGACAGCGGATGGTGTTCCTGAGAAGGTCCAGAAACAGCTGATCATTGATATGGAAAAGGAATATCGTGCTGTGGAGGCACCGGTCGTTCCTCACATTAAGGCAACACAGGATCGTGTAACTCTTGAGATCCAGAGAGGATGCATTCGAGGCTGTCGTTTCTGCCAGGCAGGTATGATCTATCGTCCGACCCGTGAACGTGATGTGGAGACTTTGAAGGAATCGGCGCGTATCATGCTGAAAAATACAGGACACGAAGAGATTTCCCTTAGTTCCTTAAGCTCCAGTGACTATTCCCAGCTGAAAGAACTGGTGAACTTCCTGATCGAAGAGTTTCATGGAAAGGCTGTTAATATTTCCTTACCATCTCTCAGGATCGATGCGTTTGCACTGGATGTTATGAGTAAAGTGCAGGATGTAAAGAAAAGCAGCCTGACTTTTGCTCCGGAGGCCGGTTCTCAGCGACTTCGTGACGTTATCAACAAAGGTCTGACAGAGGAAGTGATCCTCCATGGTGCGGGCGAAGCATTCAAGGGTGGCTGGAATCAGGTGAAGCTTTACTTTATGCTCGGTCTTCCCACAGAAACAGAAGACGATATGAAGGGGATTGCTCATCTGGCACAGAAGATCGCAGAGACCTATTATGAGGTAGTTCCGAAAGAACAGCGTAAAGGTAAGGTACAGATCAACGTCAGCACATCTTTCTTTGTGCCGAAGCCGTTTACCCCATTTCAGTGGGCACCAATGTATACAGAGCAGGATTTTGTGGAAAAAGCCAAGGTGGTTAAAAATGAAGTCCGCGCCCAGCTGAATCAGAGAAGTATCCGTTATAACTGGCATGAACCGGATGTAACAGCTCTGGAAGGATTTCTCGCACGCGGGGACAGACGATGCGCGGATGTGATCCTGAAGGCTTATGAAAAAGGTGCCCTTTACGATGCCTGGACAGAAAATTTTGATTATGATATCTGGAAGGAAGCTATGGCTGAATGCGGAGTGGATATGACATTCTACACACTTCGTGAAAGAAGCCTGGATGAGATCCTTCCATGGGATTTCATTGATACCGGTGTCAGCCGCAGATTCCTGGAGCGTGAATGGCAGCGTGCAAAAGAGAGTGTTGTGACGGAAAACTGCCGTCAGAAATGTTCTGCATGTGGAGCTATGAAATTTAAAGGAGGTGTCTGCCTTGAAGGTAAGAATTAAATTCAGCAAAGAGGGTCCTATGAAGTTTGTGGGACATCTGGATACCATGCGTTATTTCCAGAAAGCGCTTCGTCGTGCAGAGCTCCCGGTAGCGTTTTCCGGTGGATACAGCCCGCATATGATCATGTCTTTTGCGGTTCCACTTGGAGTGGGGATGGAGAGTCTCGGAGATTATTTTGACCTGGAAATGGCAGAAGATATGCCTACTGCAGAGATCGCAGCCCGTCTGGAGGAACAGATGGCAGAGGGGATGCATATCGTTAGCGTCCGCAAGGTAGAGGATGGAAAAGCGGGTAAAGCGATGGCACTGGTGGCAGCAGCAGATTATCTTGTGGAATTCCGTCCGGGCAAAGAGCCTTCTATTGACTGGAAAAGCCGTGTGAAAGAATTTCTGGCACAGCCGGAGATCAAAGTGACCAAGCAGACCAAGCGCAGCGAAAAGGAGATCGATCTTCGTCCGAATATCTATAAAATGGAAGTAAGAGAGAATGGGTTCTTTTATATGCTGGCATCTGCAAGCTCTAATTATACGAAGCCGGAGATGGTAACAAACACATTTTTCCACTGGATTGGAGAAGAACTTCCGGAATTTGCCTTCACAGTGAAACGTCTGGAAATGTATGCCGATAAAGGAGAAAATGCAAGCCCACGTTTTGTGACTCTGGAATCATTAGGTGAGGAAATTGAGTAAACTGATCATAACAAGAATGGAGATCCATGGTGTGCCCTGTACAGTAGCGGCTCTTTCGGAGGAGGAACGGATCGTTGAGATCCGACTGGAATCCGATCAGGAAAAATCCATTCTTGGAAATATATACACCGGACAGGTCGAAAATATCGCATCCAATATCCAGGCGGCTTTTGTGCAGATCGAGCCTGGAAAGAGATGCTACTATTCTCTTGCAGAGGCACAGAGAGCTGTTTTTTCCGCAGGAAGAAAAGGAAACGGACCATTGCGGCCTGGAGATGAGCTCCTGGTACAGGTGAGCAGGGATGCCATGAAGGGAAAACTTCCGGCACTGACATCCAATCTGAATTTTACGGGAAGATATCTTGTTCTCACTACAGGAGATAAAAAGTTTGGTCTGTCTTCCAAGCTGGCACTGGAAGATCGCCATCGCCTCAGCGGATGGTTGAAAGAGGAAGCAGAGCGTCCGGATAAGGAATTCGGTATCATTGTCCGGACCAATGCCGCAGACGCTTCCAAAGAAGAGATCCTGAAGGAACTGGAGTGGCTGAAGGGCCGCTACCATAAAGCCGTAGTTCAGGGACGGAACCGTACCTGTTTCAGTCTTGTACTGGAGACAGAACCATTTTATGTGGCTGCTGTGAGGGATGCTTATGGTCGTGACCTGGATGAGATCATTACCGATGTGCCGGAAATTAGAGAAATGATCCTGGGATATCTGGAAGAGATCAGCCCGGAGCTTAAAGAAAAGCTTCGTTTTTATCAGGACAAACTTCTTCCGCTTTATAAGCTGTATCGCGTGGAAACTGCACTGGATGCGATCCAGAAAGAAAAGGTATGGCTGAACAGCGGCGGATTTCTAGTGATCCAGCAGACGGAGGCCTTTGTATCCATTGATGTAAACAGTGGAAAATATATCGGAAAGAAGAAAATGGAAGAAACCTTCCGCAAGATCAATCTGGAAGCGGCTGCGGAGATCGGCCGGCAGTTACGGCTGCGTAATCTTTCAGGTATTATCCTGATCGATTTTATCAACATGGAAAATCCGGATCACAGAGATGAACTCTTTCATGTTTTACAGAAGCTCCTCAGAAAAGATCCGATAAAGAGCAGGGCTATTGATATCACACCATTGCATATCTTGGAAATGACCAGAAAGAAAGTAAGACGTCCGGTGATCGAGGACATTCGGGAGCTTACAAAAAAATAATAAAAATATCAAAAAAACTATTGACATAACAGTATGTCACTGTTATGATAATCGAGTATGCCGCACAAAGAGGTTAAAGAGCTTCAGTTTCAGAACAGGAGCCACCGAATTTGGCGAGTAAATAATTAGGAGGTGCCACAGATGTACGCAATTATTGCAACAGGTGGTAAACAGTA
>OJOL01001705.1_pt1 | contig 13113 bp, 10 predicted proteins | sample 1598121 | NCBI WGS metagenome assembly OJOL01 (sample SAMN01915219, study PRJEB22387) | human gut metagenome | isolation source: stool | host: Homo sapiens | place: USA
ACTGCTCCGGAAAAACCATCCTCAAATGCCCGCTCGACAACACTCAAGTCTACTGTCCGGGGACCGAAGAAATCAACACTCCGAATACATATAACGTCGGGGACTATTATTACTATAATAACAATGCCGTTGGCAAGGTTATTGCCGTAAACGGAACCGCTCTAACCGTAGCCAGTATCCCAAGCGCGGCAACAGAAGTTTCAACAGAAGGCTTGGCCTCTTATTGTTCCTCTCTTAATTCGGCCGCGGCAGCCTGGACTCCCCTGGAGACTGAGGATAATTGCCGAAAAGCACGCGCAGTCTGGGATGTGTTGCAAAAAAGTTGGAATGGAACGATAATAACTTCAGGATACGCACATTTTTGCCAAGGCTCTTGTTCTTGTTATTCATCATCAAGTTCAACTTATACATATTATTACGTATGCCAGTCAACATTCAAAGCTTAAAAAAAGCCCTCTCGGTTGAGAGGGCTTTTGTTTTTTAAGCTAATTTTTGCAGGGCTTCGGAAATACGTTTCAAGGTTTCTTCCTTGCCCAAGATTACGGCCAGCTCGGTCGCGCCGCCGGGGGTGGTTTCCCTGCCCGACAAAGCTATTCTGACCGGATAGAGAATCTGACCGTTCTTTAAGCCTTCTTTCTCTGCCAGCGTTTTCAACGCGGCAAACAGGGTATCATTGTCCCAGGAAGTTTGCTCTTTCAAAGTTTCCAGAGCCAGAGCCAAAGTCTTTTTGGCAACTTCCGGATCCGTTTTCATTTTCTTGTTATTATAAAGTTCAACCGAATAATCTGCCACATTCTCCAAAAATTTGATTTCTTCGGGAATTTGACCCAAAACTTCGGTACGCGGCTGCAAAACCTCGCTCAAAACCCTAAAGTCAATATTGCGGCTGACGGCCTGTTTGTAGAACGGCATTGCCATTTCATGAAAAGCTTCCGGACTAAGGGCACGAATATAACAGCCGTTCATCCAGGTCAGCTTGGTCAGGTCGAAAATAGCCGGCGACTTGTTGATGCGTTCCATTTTGAAAACTTTTTTCAGATCGTCCAACGAGAAGATTTCCTCATCGGTTCCCGGGTTCCACCCCAGCAGACAGATATAGTTCAAAACCGCTTCGGGCAGAAAACCCTTAGCCACCAAATCCTGAAACGAAGCGTCGCCGTTACGTTTGCTGAGTTTGTGCTGCGCGTCTTTCATAACCTGCGGAACATGGACATAAACCGGCGGCGTCCAGCCGAAATCCTCATAAATGAGATTATACTTGGGCGTCGAGGAAATATATTCGTTGCCGCGGACAACATGCGTGATTTCCATCAGATGATCGTCGACGACATTGGCAAAGTTGTAGGTCGGAAAACCGTCGGACTTGAGCAGAACGCCTTCGTCCAGTTCGTCATAATCAATTTCGATGTCGCCGTAAACAACATCATGGAAAATGGAAGTTCCGGTCTTATGAATGGTCTGGCGGACAACATAAGGCTCGCCGGCGGCAATGCGGGCGCGCGCCTCTTCAAGGCTCAGGCGCTTGCAGGGATCTTTGAACTTGATGTTTTGTTCGTCGTCTTTCTGCTCGTCGGCGTCTCTGGCGGAACAGAAACAATAATGTGCGCCGCCCAGTTCTACCAGTTTATGCGCGTATTCGGCATACAAAGGCTTGCGCTGCGACTGAACGTAAGGACCGTAATTGCCGCCGACGTCCGGCCCTTCGTCCCAGTTCATGCCGACTCTTTTCAACGTGTTGTAAATGATTTCTTCGGCACCCTCGACAAAACGCTTCTGGTCCGTATCTTCAATACGGAGAATGAAGTCGCCGCCGTTGGTTTTGGCGATGAGATACTCGTACAATGCGGTTCTCAGGTTGCCGATGTGCATATAGCCGGTCGGGCTGGGGGCAAATCTGGTTCTTACTTTCATAATTCAACTACCTATTTTGACTAATTGTTTAACCTGTTTACACCATAAAACAAAAATTGCGGATTGCAAGGATTTTGTGCGCAATTCACGCTTCTATCAAATCCAGCGCGGCGCTTACCAGATTATGCGCGCCGACGGCAATCTGCGAAATGTTTTTGCTCAGCATATAGGCGGGAACGGTAACGATTTTGTTTTCCTCGTCGACACAGACTTCGGCCGCGCCGCAGTCCTGATGAACAGCGCCCATTTTGGCAATGCCGGCGGCAATGGCCTTGTCATTGCCAACCGTCACTTTAACTTTATGTTTGCCGAGCACGCGGGCAACAACCGTCGGCGCAATACACATGGCACCAATGACAATGCCGGCTTCGTAGCTTGCGTTGAGCGCGCGTTCGACTTCCTCATTGACCTCGCAGGCCGGCCCCCTGACGGCGAAGCTGCTCCAGTTCATGGCGGCGCCGAATCCACCGGGGAAGATGATTGCGTCAAAATCTTTGGGATTAAATTCGGACAAATCCAAAATATTGCCGCGGGCGATGCGGGCAGATTCCGCAAGAACGTTGCGGTTGTCGGCGTCGCCGGCAATGGCGGAGGCTTCGCCGGTAAAATGGTCGACGGTCTTGGCCTGCCAGGTATTGGGCGCAAAGCACTGATACGCGCAGCCCGCCTCGTCTATCGCCAGCAACGCGCAGACGGCCTCGTGGATTTCGCTGCCGTCAAAAACGCCGCAACCCGACAAGACAACGGCAAATCTCGGTGTTTCCATAACTTGTGTCTCCTTTGTTCTGAACTATTGCAATAAATTTTTATCAATATATACTACCTATATAATTTTAGTAAATACAAATTTGACTAAGGAACTCTTTATGCAGACACAACAGACTACCCTGAACAACGGACTACGAATTGTTACCTGCTCCCGCCCAAACACCGAAACCGTTTCGCTGGGCATCTGGATTAAAACAGGTTCCGCCTATGAAGACGAAAAGATCAACGGCATTTCCCACTTTCTGGAACATATGGTCTTTAAGGGCACAAAAAACCGCACTTCGCTGCAAATCTCGGAAGAAATCGAAAATGTCGGCGGACAGAACAACGCCTATACGTCGCGCGAGTTTACGGCCTTTTACGCCAAAATGCTGAAAGACGACACCGAGCTGGCGCTGGACGTCATCAGCGACCTTATCCTCAATCCGACTTTTCCCGAAGAAGAGCTGGTTAAGGAGCGTGAAGTGGTCGTACAGGAAATCAAACAGACAATTGATTCCCCGGACGACATTATTTTTGACTATTTTCAGGGGAAAGCCTTTCCCGACCAGCCGTTGGGCAGAAGCATTCTCGGACCGGCCGAAAAGGTTCGTTCCTTCGACGGACAGGCTTTGCAAAATTATCTGAAAACCAACTATGCAGCCGAAAACATCGTCGTCTGCGCGGTCGGCAATCTTGAACACGAAAAATTCGTCGAAATGTGCCGGCAGCGCCTGAGCGGCCTGCAGCCTGACATTTCGTTTACGATACAGCCGCAGAAGTATGCCGGCGGCTTTTATGTCGAAAAGCGCGATATTGAACAGACACATGTGGTTTTGGGTTTTGAAGGTTTTGACTACAACAGCGACCATTATTATCCGGCCATGATTTTCTCGACTCTGTTCGGCGGCGGCATGTCTTCGCGCCTGTTTCAGGAAATCCGCGAAAAGCTCGGACTGGTTTACACGGTATACGGATTTGCCAATTCGCATACGCAGACGGGCATATCCGGCATTTATGCGGGAACGACGGCCGACGAGCTGCAAAAACTGCTTCCGGTCGTGGCGCAGGAAATTAAAAAAGTCTGTTACGACAAAGTCGACATTAAGGAACTTAACCGCGCCAAAGCGCAAATTAAGGCCAGTATGCTGATGGCGTTGGAAAGCTCGTCTTCCACTTCGGAAGTCATTGCCCGGCAGATGCTGTTATTTGACCGGGTTCTGCCGATTAAGGAAATGGTTGAAAAAATCGAGAACGTTACGCTGGACGACATTCGGGATACGGCCACCAGAATTTTCAGTTCCAAACCGACTTACACCCTGCTCGGTTCGCTGAAAAAATATCCCGATTATGAGCAGCTGCAGCAACTGATTAAGCTTTAAGATCATGAACGAACGGACTTTGGACGTATATCTCGCCGAACCGCGCGGTTTCTGCACCGGCGTACGGCGGGCGGTCGGCATTGTTGAAGAGGCGCTGAAACAATACGGGGCACCGGTTTTCGTGCGGCACGAGATTGTCCACAACAAGTTTGTGATTGAAAATCTCCGCGCCAAAGGCGCCGTCTTCATTGACGAACTGGCGGAGGTTCCCGATGGGCGTCCGGTCGTGTTTTCGGCACACGGGGTCGGACGGAACGTCTCCGAAGAAGCCGAACGCCGCGGCCTGACGGTTCTTGACGCCACCTGTCCGCTGGTAGCCAAAGTACACAGACAGATTGCCCGGCTGGAAGAAGACGGCGCCGAAATCGTTGTCATCGGCAAGAAAAACCATCCAGAAATCATCGGAACGGTCGGACAACTCAAACACCCTGAAAAAGCGCATGTCATCTGTTCCGCAGCAGAAGCAGAACAGCTTGCTCTGGCAGAGGACACGACTGTCGGCTTTGTGACTCAGACGACATTGTCCGTAGACGATACGGCGGAAATTATCGGTATTCTGCGGAAAAAATTCAAAAATCTGCTGGCGATGAGCCGAAGCGACATCTGTTTTGCCACGACCAACCGTCAAGGCGCGGTTAAGGCTCTGGCCTCCAAAACCGCCGTCGTTGTCATTATCGGCTCGGCCAACTCCTCAAATTCGCGACAATTAAGAGAAACCGCCTTGAAAAACGGCGCGGCAAAGGCTTTTCTGATTGACGACGCGGCAGAACTTGACTTTGCCGAAATCGGCGGCAGCCTCGGCATCAGCGCCGGCGCTTCAGCTCCCGAGGAACTGGTTGAAGGCTTGTTGGCCGAATTGAAAAAGCATTATGACAAAATTAAGATTCATCATGTAAACTCGGTAAAAGAGAAAGACCGTTTTTAAGTTTCTGGGAGAAAAAACATGTCCCGCGCCGAAGATATTTTTCAAAAGCTGATTTATTTCGGGGAAGACGCCATTGACGATTTTATCGTCAATTTGCAAACCGAGGAACTGTTTCTGGATTTTAAACAGGCCGTTTCGACCGGAAAAAACGGCACCAGCCTGCATAAGGACGACAGAAAAAATCTGGCCAAGGGCATTTCGGGTTTCGGCAATTCGGAAGGCGGCGTCATCGTCTGGGGCGTAGAATGCAGCCGCGACTGCGACATCGGCGACGTTGCCAAGGCAAAAGTTAAAGTCAAGAACGTACACCGTTTTCTGAGCTGGCTGGAAAACGCCATTTCCGGCTGTACCATTCCGAGCCACAACCGCGTGCGCAATCATATTATCAGCGTTGACAAGAACGGCGACGGTTTTGTCGCCACCTACATTCCGAAATCGGAACTGGCTCCCCTGATGACAACCATGGGCAACAACATCTATATCCGCTCCGGTTCCAACAACGTGCCGGCTCCGTATTCGGTTATTGCGGGAATGTTCGGAAAACGTCCGCAGCCAAATGTCGAACTGATTATTGCCGACAAGAATCTGGAGGTTCAGGACAACGCGGTCGAAGATATGGTTTATCCGCCATCGCTGGACAATCCGCCTGAAAAATATCTGCGGCTGAGCTTCTACATCTGCGGCGAAAACGACAGCAACGTTATTGCACGCGAGCTGTACCTTTCCTGCTCTTCGACAGGCAAAGGCGGAGAGTATAACAAAGTACGCTTTTCCAACTACAACCAAATGGACTCCATTCCCGGCATCGAGGGACAGCTGAACCTGATTACGCGGCCGGATTTGCGGCTGCCGCCGCGCGGCGTCATTCGTTTTGCCAATGTGACGATCATCCTATCTCCCTACAGCGAAGAAGACTTTCTGATGGACGGGGTTATCGGCGCCGACCATGCCGCACCCAAAGACTTCCGCGTCTATATTCCGAAAAACAAGCTGCGTTCCTTCGTGGCCAGAGCGATGCGCGAAGGCGAAGACATTGCCCTGCTGGAACAGGAGTTCTTTGCCGAATATTTCAGAAGCGAGTAAAAGATGATACGGGTTGAAATTTTTACCGACGGAGCCTGCTCCGGAAATCCGGGAGCCGGCGGCTGGGGTGTTCTGCTGCGACACAGGGACACGGAAAAGGAACTGAGCGGCGCAGAAGCGGAAACCACCAACAACCGCATGGAACTGACAGCAGTCATTGAAGCGCTGAAAGCGCTGAAAAAAGAGTGCAACATTACGCTTTATACCGACAGCCGCTACGTTATGGACGGCATTACCCAATGGCTTCCAAACTGGAAAAAGAACAACTGGCGAACCAGCAACAAAAAATCCCCGGTCAAAAACATTGATCTCTGGCAGGAACTCGACTCGCTGGCTGGCCGACACGAAATCCGCTGGGTTTGGGTCAAGGGACATAACGGACATCCGGAAAACGAACGTGTCGACAAGCTGGCGCGTGACGCAATATCATCTTTGAAAAATCAGTAAAATTCAATATATTGGTTTCAGGATCAAGAACTTTTTTTTCGAAAATATTTGACAATTAGACACAATATTGCTACTATTTGTCCAGTAAGAACAATTACGGTGGCGGTCAATGGATTTGAACAACAAGAAATGTAAGAGCGTCCGTGAATTTTTCGACTACCTGATTGCAAGCGGACAGCTTCTGGAGAGCCAGAAGAGTTATGACGAAAAAAGCCGTACCAAACTCATCAACGGCCGGGTTACGGCAGACGGCAGGAACGTCGTCGCCGGTCTGGACTGGAGCCATGTCAGAGCCAGACAGTTTCGTTTCAACAACGATACGGCGGCAGAACCGCTGATTTCCTCTTATGACAAACTTCCCGTAACAACCCACGGCATCAGCGGCGACCTGCCGATGCCGGAAAATATCGTTCAGTTTCTGTCGCATAACGCCTGCGGGCATTTTCATGCCGAAAAAGAAAGAATCGTCATAGAAAAAAATATTACGATTGTTCCGATGAAAGACATGGATCTGAGCCGCGTTGAGGTTCAGGGCAGCGTTATGTGGCACGGCGGAAAAATCAGGCTCAGCCAGCTGCCGAAAGTCAGCGGCAAAATCTACGGCCTGAAAAGAGAAGACATCATTACCGAGAAAGAAGCCAAACTCAACGCCGCCACCATGAAACGGCTCCATGTGCAGCCGTCCGTCTTTCTGGACCGAAAACCCAAGGGGTTTATCAGAGAGATTTTCGGGCGCTATTTCAACTGCGCCTAGTCGGATATGCTGCGGAGAATTTTACTTAACGTCCGCTCGCTCAGGACTTCGGGCATAACCATTCCGTCCGGCACCATCGGCGAAAAGACCACATAGAAGGGCAACCCCTGCCGGCCGAATTTTTTCATAAAAGCCAAAACCTCCGGGTTATATGACGTCCAATCAACCTCTATCAATTCGGTATTGCTGTTTTTGAGCAGGTTTTCGACAATGGCGTTGTTGAAAACGACGGCTTCATTGTATTTGCAGGTCAGACACCAATCAGCGCCGACGGCAACGACAACCGTTCTGCCCGCACGGATTTTGTCCGAAATCGCGTCATAATCGATATATGCGGCCCGTTCCGCCGTCCGTTCCTCCTGCGCTCTGTTGAAATGCGTCACAACGTCGACGGCGGCCACGGCAAAAATAAAGAACAATACCGATAAAATACTGCGATTGTAAAGGCGGACGACACGGGTTTTGATTTCCGGCTCGAAATCCGAACCGTCAACAGCGTCAAGCGCTTCCCGTCGGTAATAGAGGACAAAAAGGAAAACCGCCAGATACAAACCGAGACGGAAGACCGGCCAGAATCCCGCCTGTGCAAACAGAACGCTCAACAGCCACAAAAGCGTCAGAAACAACATAAAGCCCATAATATTGTTCAGACGCTCCATCCACGCTCCCGGTTTCGGAAAAGCCGCGGCCAGCGACGGCCAGGCCAGCACCAGCAGATACGGCAGCGACAGCCCCAGAGCAACGGCATTGAGAACAAGCCAGACATCGGCAACCGTACCGGCCAACGCAAATCCGACCGCCGTTCCCAAATAAGGCGCCGTACAGGGGGTAGCCATAAAAACAGCCAGCATGCCAGTAAGCAAATGCGGCAGTTTTTCACGCGTCTCCGCAGAAGACAGCCTGTTTTCCAGCCACTGCGGCGAACGGACACCGACAAATCCCCAGACAACGGACATAAAAACGGCAACAGCAAAAATCATTACGACCAGGAAACCCGGATTCTGAAACTGCATACCCCAGCCGATACCGTGCCCGGCAAGTTTCAACAGGCTCAAAAACAGCGCAATAACTTCAAAAGCCGCAAAAATTCCCAAAACCGTATATATGAAATTGCGGCGCAGATTTTCCGGACGTCCGGCGCCGAAACGGGTCAAAGACAGAAGTTTCAGCGACAAGACCGGAAAAACACAAGGCATGAAATTGAGAATAAAGCCGCCCAAAACCGCCGTAAGCAGCAGAGTCAGCGACAGAGTGCCGGAACGGTAGTCAAAGACAGACGCTTTTTCAACAGTTACGGTTTTGCGCAAAAACGTCATATTATTCAGCCGGGCAGTAATTTCAAAAGTTTTGCCGGCAAGTTCCTGTCCGGGATTTTGCGGCTCGATACGCGCGGTAATGCCAAAATCGCCGACGGCCAGCCGGGGCCGCCGAAAGGCAATATTATCCGAACCTTCGACATAGACGTCAAAATTGTCCAGCTCCTCGTCGGCATCAAACTCAAGACGCAAAACCTGACTTCCGTTTTGGCCTGTTTCATCAACGACGGCCTTTTCGAGACTGAACACGGGGGTTTTGTCCCGAGGCAGAAAATTAAAGCTCTGAACGATAAAGTTATTTACCGAAGAATAGAAACCCTCGCCGGCCTGCAGATCCAGTTCCGCGTCTATATGCACGGGACGGCATTCCAATTGCGGGCTGCAAAGCGTAAAATCGGCGCCGGCTTTGAGCTTCAACGGCTGCGAAGCGTCTTTGAGCCTCAGCTGCAGCGGCAGCATGAAGTTCCGCTGCCAGACGGCGGCGCTTTCGCCGTTATCGGCCGACAGACGCAGCGGCACGGGATAAAAATATTCGGCAGAGGCCAGATTTTCGGATCCTTCAAAAGAAAAGCGCGGCTTTTGAAATCCCTTATAATTCTGTGCCAAAACAAACCAGTCTTTTTCAAGGTCAAAATGAATTCCCGCCCGGATATCCTTTCGGTCGTTTACGGTGCTGTATTCGGCAATCAGCCGCATTTCAACCCCGTCCGCCTTAATCCATTCGCCGCTGCCGAGCTTGCCGGTAAACGGATCGTCGTAAATAATGCCGTAAAAAGGCAGTTTTTTCCATTCAAGCTTTTTCAGCATGCCGTTCAATTTGGCAAAATCGGATTTTTTCCCTTCCTTTTCGCGATCACGCTCAAGTTTGGCGGCATAGGCTTCAAAATCGCGCGGATTGCTTCCGTAAGACAAAACCTTCTTAAAGTCTTCCACAACAACCATGTCGTCCGACTCAATATATTCGCGCTCTTTGGGCAGGTCGTACTGGTCTTCGGGCACAATCAAAGGAGGTTCCTCGGGAAGCAGCATTTTAGCCTTGACGGCGTCATACATTGCCTTGCCGACACGATAGGCCTTTATCCAAAAGCGGATGGTTTCTTCCCGGTCAAAAACCTGCTGTGTGGTAAGACCGGGAAACTTCTCGGCCACATCTTCGGAAAAGTCTTCGTCAATTGCGGCATCGGGATATTTTTCGTCAAAATACTTTCCGACAGCGATTATATTGCTGACCGTCTGCGGAAAAGTAAGCCCCTCGTCCGCGCTTTCGACCGGCGCCGGCTGCGGCTGAGGCGTATCGGCGGCAAAACACGAACCGGCTTGCAATAAACCGGCGGCAAGCAATACTGACATCCAAAAATTTTTCATAAATTACGGCCCGCCCCTTAAAAAATATTTTTAAGTTACTTAATTATATGCTATACTAGCACTGTTGGGTAAATAAAAAGTAATTATGCAGGTATTAAAATCAATGGCAGACAAATGCGATTTATATCTTACCGGGAAATGCCTTGTTTCCATGCCGAATATGGACGACGAGCGGTTTGCCGGCACGCTGATTTATATTTGCTCGCACTCCAAAGAAGGGGCAATGGGTTTCGTTGTGAACAAAAAAATCAAAGAATTCTCCTTTGCTGATTTGGCTAACCAACTTCCGATCAATACGATACACCCCATCGAACCCATTGACCTCCATCAGGGCGGGCCGCTTGAAAAAGTGCGCGGTTTCGTCCTGCATTCAACCGATTACATCAAACCCGACACTGTGGTAATCGACGACAAAATCGCGGTTTCGTCCTCAATTGACATCATTACCGACATTGCTTTCGGTACGGGACCGAAAGAAAACCTGATTGCTCTGGGATACGCCAGCTGGGCGCCGCAGCAGCTGGAAAACGAAATCGTCAACAACAGCTGGCTGGTAGCCAACCCAACGCCGGAGCTGGTTTTCAGAACCAAGGACGAAGAAAAATGGCAGAAAGCCATCGAATCGCTCGGAATTGACCTGACCCGGCTGGTCGCCAAAGCCGGACACGCTTAAAAATTTCTTTATTTCCGTTCTGCCTGCAACGGCCGGAACATTGCCGGCGTCAGCTGCAAAGCATTGTCCTGCGGCGAAGCAATCTGCACCAAATTCATGCCGGCATATTTTTCTTCCCCGGCCTTTTGCAGAAAAGAGGCCCTTTTCTCGCGGATATACTGCAAATCCGCGGCAACATTATCGGATTCGGCGCGCATTTTCATTAACGAGTCCGAATCCTGCAACAGGGCATTAGTCAGTTTGTCAGCATCGTCACGACAATGGGCATTCAATGCGTCCAGAACCGTTTTTTGCTCTGCAGGCGTCAAATCGCGCAATATGTGCCGCAGCGCTTCATCCAGATTCCTATCCATGTCCTTCGTTGTCAAAACGCTTCCCGCCAGGGCAACAGTAAAATCGCCGTCGTTATAAATGACCCGCGCCGGTATTTTCTGGCCGTTACCGTCTTTCAGCGCACGGCCTTCGGCATCAGCCAGACAGTTCAGCGGCAGGACACGGCCGTTTTTCATTTTAACCGACGAAACATCTTCGCCACCGAAGAAAACAAATCCCCGGGAAGTTTCCACGCCGTTGATTGTGTGTGTTTCGCCCCTGCTATCAACGCCCTCCATTTCAAAACCAAGCAGCGAATTGTTAATCTCGGCCGGAATACGGCGTTCCGCCCGTTCTTCGTTCAAAGCATAGGCAAACATACGGTTATAAGACGCATCTTGGAGAATATCCGACGTATACTGTTCATAATATCCGGCGCCGAAATCGGCGAAAAACCGTTCAAGCCCGCTTTCGGACGCCTGAATATTGCCGCCTTTTATCTGCGCCCGCAGTTCGTCGGCCATACGCGCCAAATAAATGCCGCCCGGCGTCAGCAGGACGTCGCCGGTATTAATCGCTTTCATGTATTGGCCGTTGGAAGCGTGCGTCTGCTCGTGTTTTGCCGTTTTAAGATTAGCCTCGTTCAACTCGGCAACGGTTTTTTTCAGGTTCTGAGCCGCCTGCAGCCCGCTGTCCGCATAGTTCTGCGACAGAGCCTCGCCAATGTAACGGTCTTTTTTCCGACTGCTGTCGACATAAGAAGCCAGACAACGCGCTACATCGTCCAGATTTTTGATTTCGCCTTTATAACCAAAATTTTTAGCTCGTGACGCAAAATCCTGCAATGCTTTGGAAAATTTTTCGGGATAAGTATTGTTGGCATTGCCAAAAGCATCGGCATCACTGATATGGAACCGGGTAAAGACAATGCCGCCGGCACCGCCGTCCAGGTAAGGCGAATAAAAAGCCTTGTTGCGGCTGACTTTATATATTTGCGAAACCGGGGATTCAACGTCAAGAAGCAGATTGTTAATATAACAGGCACAGTCTGTCTTGCTTTCGGCAACCTGACCGGCAGGAATTTTTGCATTATCAGACGACGCTTCCCATTCCCTTTTTTCCTCGCCAAGCGCCGTCGTCGTAACCAATGAAGCTAAACCGACTAATACGGCTTTGCGCATACCTTGTTTGATTCCTTTTATATTCTCCGCTTTCTGCCGCAGACTCATGGCGTTATTCCTGTTGTTGTTCTTATTTAACCTTAACAGAACCACCTTATTAAGTCAATATTTTGTCCAATAAAAACAGCAAAATCCGATTGGTAAAAATCCCGGCAGATAACCGGGAATTTTACCTTTGCCATTTTTATAAATTCGGATTCATCTGACACATACATCTTATTCCCCCGCCACTACAGCTTTGTCCGGCACCGCAGCAACAACTCATGCCGCTGCAATTCGTCTGTCTGTAACCGGACGGACAGCCCGTGCTGGAAATAGCCTTTACACAATCATAACAGCCTAATCCGTTCCGGGTTACATAGGTACAATCCCAACTTCTGACAGGGGTTCTGGGAGATGAATAGAGACCGTAATCAGAACAGGTTTTGGTTTTCTGAACACAGGAATTTCCTGATTTTTCATATCCGGAATTGCAAGACCAGGAACTGATTTTGGAAGAGCAGTCGGAGAAGTAAGAACAGTTTGCGTTGCTCGGACAGCTCGAAATGACAGCGGTACGGTTGTCACAGGGGTCTATGCAGCTGTTTCCTGACTGTATATAACCGGGATTGCAGCTCCAGCTCTGAATTTTGGAAGAGCAGTCGGAGAAGTAGGAACAGTCTGCATTGTTTGGGCAGCTCGAAATAACCTCGCTGCGGATATGGCAGTTGTCGGAGTAGGCCACCTTGCAGACCGAAGAACAGGGAGAAGGATAATATTCGGCGCAGCCGTACGGCCCTTCGTCAACTCCGGCCGGACAGACGCAGTCGGTATATTGTCCGCCGCAGCTGTCCCCCGATACCGAACGCGGATAAGAACAGTTGGAAGAAGTATATTGATATTCCGGCTTGCAGACGCAGGATTGATATTTTCCGCCGCATTCGGCACCGGTACCGTTTTCTTTGGCCGAACAGGCAACCAGAGCGGGGTCGCATTCGCAGGAAGCGTACATTTCGTCGCAGCTTTCGCCGACACCGA
>OJOL01001710.1_pt1 | contig 13099 bp, 8 predicted proteins | sample 1598121 | NCBI WGS metagenome assembly OJOL01 (sample SAMN01915219, study PRJEB22387) | human gut metagenome | isolation source: stool | host: Homo sapiens | place: USA
CAGATGACGGTAAATGGTCGTGGTTCCGACGGAAATCCCGTTTTCCCTGAAAAAATCGCAGATTTCATTCACTGTAACATGTCTTCCCTGTGCCGATTTCAGGAAGGTAAGTATTTCGGTCATTTGTTTTGTTTTATATGGTGCTTTTGCCCTACTGCCCTCCTCCCTTCCCTTTGGAAATCGTTTTCATTTTATCACATTATTTTTATATGTCAATGAAATTTGAAAATGTTTTTCATTTTTGTTTTTCATTTTTATTGTTCGTTTAGTCGTGCAATTCTGTTTGTTTTATGGTTGGTTTTGCTTTTTCGCAGGTTTTTTTCTCTTTTATCATACAAACGTTTTTTCGTATTTTCAGTTCTGTATGTATTGTTTTATTTTCACTTTTTTCTTTCCGACCTGCACCTGTATCGCGCCGACCTCCGCCGTGGAATACCAGCGGATTCCCCGCTCTTCCAGGCGTTTCAGCGTTTCCGGCGCCGGATGCCCGTACCGGTTGTTTTTGCCGCAGGAAATCAGGACCAGCTCCGGCTGTGCCAAATCCAGCAGTGCTTCTCCCGTCGCATTGGACGCGCCGTGGTGCCCGGCGTCGAGGATGGTGCAGCGGAGGGGATTTTGTGCAGCGGGCTGGGGCTGCTCCACGGCGGGTCGCGCCTGCTCCACCAGCCAGTCTTCGCCGCTCTTTTCCAGATCTCCGGTCAGCAGCATCTGAAAATCGCCCTGTGACAGGCGCAGCACCAGCGACGCATCGTTGCGATCCTCCGGTACTTTTTTCGCATAGGGGGGCAGGCAGGAGATCTGCAGCGCGCCATCGGTCATGTGCTCTCCCGCAGAAAGGTATTCCACGGAGACATCCGCCTCTTCGATCTGCTGCAGCAGCGTTTCCAGCACTTCATCCTTCAGCGCCACATCCGGCAGAAAAATGCGCCGGATTTTGACCCGACTGCTTTTCGACCACTCCAACAGCTCCCCTACCGCGCTGATGTGGTCTTCGTCCCAGTGCGTGATGAAAATTCCTTCCACGCTCCGCGTCCCGATATATTTCAGCCATGGAATAATCTGGTACTGTCCGGTCTTTTTCTTCGACGTACTTCCGGCATCCACCAGATATACATGATGCTCCCGGGTTTCGATTCCAACACATTCTCCCTGTCCCACGTCCAGCATCGTGACCTTCAGCTCCCCCGGCAGGCGGATCAGAAAAATCCCCATCAGGCACACAGCTGCTGCAAGCCGGAGGTGCGGACGGAGTTTTTTGCCTGACACAGCCAAAGCAATCAGTCCGATTGTATACGCGGCCAGTGCCTGCCAGGTCGGATATCCGGTGTGTAGGATACTGCCCGGAAGCGCCGTTGTGAACCGGCACAGCTGCTCATAGCAGGAAAAAATCGCTTCGATGGCGGTGCAAAGAAGGTGCTGTGGAAGCTCCAGGCAGTGGGCAAGCGCAGTCAGACGGGCGACCAGCTGCAGTCCGATCAGGCACGGCAGCAAGATTCCCATCAACGGAATGACTGCCAGATTCAGCAGCACCGACCACGGACTCCATTCATAAAAATGAATCAGCAGAAACGGCAGCATCGTCATGGTAATGCCCAGACCGGCAAGGATATTTTTGCGGAGGAGACGGCAGGCCCGGGCGATGGCAGCCCGGGCAATATTCCACCCGGCAACTCCATCGGTGACTCGATTGGCGACTCGCAGTGAGGGTGCTGCTTTCTCCCAACCATCCTGCAAAACCGGAATCATTACCGCAATCCCGATCACTGCCGAAAACGAAAGCTGGAAGCCTGCATCCAGAATCCGCTGTGGCTTGGGCACAAGCAGAAGCAACGCCGCCACCGCAAGGGAGGTTGGCAGATCGGGCGTGCGCTTGAGCAGTCCCGCCGCCAAAAACAGCAAAAACATGACAAGGGCGCGCCGGGTAGAAATGCCCATTCCGGTCAGCTGCGCGTATACAATCAGAATCCATGTGGAAATTCCGGCGCTCAAAGCAACCGGAAGCCGTACTTTTTTCAAAAGTCCGAACAGTCCTGCGCCGATCAGGGACAGGTGCAGTCCGGAAATTGCCAGAAGATGGCTGATTCCTGCGCCCTGGTATAGCGCTTTTACTTCGCTGTCCATTCCTTTTTTCCGTCCGAGCACCATGGCGGATGCGGTCGCACCGTTCTTTTCCCCCAGCAGCTTCCGGAACAATACCTCCGATTCATAGCGCAGCTGTGAAAGAAATTCTTCCAGCCGTCCATAGGTTTTCGTCTGAGCGGTAATTTTTGTTTTTCTCAGCGCAAACAGACAGTCTTTTCTCCGATAATAGGCTGCTGCGTCGAATTCTCCAGGATTCGTTGCCTGTAAAAATGGCGACACTTCGCCGAAAACCCGAACATAGCTGCCTGCCTTTGGAAGCGTTTCGTCTTCCTGCAAATAGCACAACGCACTCGCGTTTTTCCCGAATATTTCCTGCATTTCATTGATTTGTGAGGTTGTTTTCTGAGAAGAAATAAGAATTGACATCTGATCCGCATCTGCCGAACCGGATATCTGTGACAGGTTATCGGTCGTTTCCGCCGAATCCCCTGAAAAAACAAAAGATGAGGCATCTGCCTCGATAGAAAGGTCTTTTAAATAAAAGCTGGCGTTTTCCTGGGTTCCATCTACAGGCTGCCAGCAGTCTGTGACTTTGCCCGTCAGGCACAGGGTTTCGCCATCCATGGCTTCCAGCCAGGTGTCAAGCAGTGTAAGCGAGGTGCGTCCGCCAATGGGTGCTTTCTCTGACGTGTCTGTGCCAGCGTCCGTTCCCACCCACTCCGGCAGCAGACGCGCTGCCAGATAGAGGGTCAGGAAAATCAGGATTGCCGTACACAGCGGTCTTCTGCAATTTTTTATGATTGTAATTCCTCCGTTTCGTAAACCAGATCAAGGTTCCGGTCAAACACGTTAGACAGTGAAATTTTTTCCCGGAAAATCATATCTGTATTCCCGTTTACCGCAATCTGCACCTTGTTGATGTTCGACAGTTCTACCAGAGAGTTGACGATGGAATAGATCTGAACCTCTGCGGAAACATTGTAGGTCTGTGTCAGGAAACCGTTATCCAGGTTTACATAACACGTTCCATCCTTTACCGTCACGCCCAGCACCTTTGTCGCAGGGTTGATGACCGGATAAAGCTCTTCGTTTTCTGCATCCGGTCCGGCAATCAGCCGCTCTACCACCAGCTTTTCCATGGAAATGTTGCTGCTGTATACAACCGGTTTTGTCTGGACGCCGATCAGGCGCTCGCCGCTTTCATTGGTAAAATAAAGAAGCAGACGGGTTTTTTCGTATGCATTGATTTCATTTCCGGCGTTGTCGATAAACAGATCCGCCGTCATAGGGCCCACCACATTGCCGAGGCTGTCCGTCAGCGCTTCTCCACCCACCGTCACCGAGACATAGGATATTCCTTCCAGCTGGGTCATCGTGCGCACAATTGCGGCCCGAACCAGCACTTCTGAGGAGGGAGACAGTTTTTTATATTCCACGCTCATGTCCAGCACCAGCTGATCGTCTTTGACATTCCAGCTGTTGATCGTAAAACCGCTGATCGGCGAACGCAAAGACAGTTCTACCGGATTTTCCTTCAGCCGGGAAATGCCCCATTCCGCCTGTTCGGAAAGGGTGTCGCCCTCCGGCGCTTTTTCCACTGCCGTGATTTTCGTTTCTTCTTTATTGATATAATAAACGCTGACCGTATTGGCAGGCGTCTCTTCTTTCTTCCCGCACCCGGCAAACATTCCGGTCAACAGCAGGCAGCCCAAAAGCAGCACAGCCGCCCGCATTTTTTTGATTCCTGACATAGTTTTCTCCAAATTTTCTGAAATCACTTGATGTAGGACAAGGGAATTTTCACCGTAAAGGTCGTGCCCTGTCCTTCCACGCTGCTCACTTTGATCGAACCACGGTGCAGCAGGATCGCATTTCTGGTGATGGCAAGTCCAAGTCCGGTTCCGCCGATTTCACGGGAATGCGATTTATCTACTCTGTAAAAACGTTCATAAATATGCTCATAATCCTCCTCCGGGATACCAATGCCGGAGTCGGAAACCTCTACTGTAAAAAACTGATGATCCGCGTCCAGAAGCACCTTGACCCAGCCGTGTTCTTTATTGTATTTAATCGCATTTTCCACAAGGTTCGTGAAAATCTGAGACATTTTGACCTCGTCCACCTCTGCCGTAACCGGGCGCAGGCTTTCCAGAACCACCTCGATGTCCCGTTTGCGGGCGATGGGACGCAGGCGCTTTAGCGTCGTTTCCAACAGCTCGTTGATATCCACTGCGGAAATGTCCATTGAGCCTTCGGTTTTGTCCATTTTTACAAGGGAAAGCAGATCGTTGATGATTTTATTTTCCCGCTCGATTTCCTCCGTAATGTCCTGCATAAACTCCTGATACAGCTCCACCGGCACGTCCGGCTGCTGATTCAGGGAATCCGCCAGCACCTTGATCGAGGTCATGGGCGTTTTCAGCTCGTGAGAGACATTCGATACGAATTCCTGCCTGGAATCGTTGATGACCTTCATTCTGCCCAGCAGCTGGTTGAAGGCATCCACGATATGCTCGGTTTCCAGATAATCCGGTACGGAAATCGGCTCGTCCGTGAAACCGTCCTTGACCTCACTGATCGCCTGGGTTACGCGCTTAAAGGGCATAATCAGGATGTGCGAGAAGAAAAAGACAATGCCGATAATGATAATTCCCATCACGATTTCCAGAATCAGGGCTTTCCGGCTCAGGATGTCCAGCGTCGTCGCAATGCTGTCCGTCGATGCACTGGCCAGAATCACGCCGTGCACGATGCTCGTCTGCCCGTTTTCCCCGTCTACCGTCTCCGTAATCGGAACCGTCATCTCGATATAGCCGTTCGTCTTGTCGTAGCGGGTCGTACTTTCCCCGCGGAAGCACTTGATCACTTCCTCGGAAATCATCGTTTTCCCCTCGCTCATGGCGTAGGTGTCTTTCACAATGCGGAAATTACTGTTGATAATCAGCACACGGCCGTCATACAGGTTGGACATCTGCTCCAGCTCGGCATTGACGACATCGGAGGTTGGATTTTGCAGGTAGTTGTAATTGACCAGGTGGTTTGCGATAATCCGGTACTGGGACGCGACGTCCGAGCCGCGCAGATTCACCGCACGTTCTTCGTAATTATTCAGAATGCCCAGCCGCATGATGTCGCTGGGCACGATTCCGATGATCAGCATCAGGAGGAAAATGTAGGCCTTCAGGCTGCGGAAGATCGGAATTTTATAAGTGAGCCGCCGGAATAATCCGGGGGTTTTGCTGCTTGTGTTCATGGCTGCCTCCGGGGGAAGGGGTGTAAAAGGATGGGGCTGGCGTCCGGGACGCTGCCGACGGGATACCGGACCTTTTGCTTCGCAAAAGCCCGGTTCGCGTTGCTCACCGGGTTACCGTCTGAAAACCGGCGAACTTTTCTGCAAGCAGAAAGTTCGCCATTTTTCATCCGTAGTCCGGTTCTGCTTATACGCGGAAAAAGTACCCCACTCCCCATTTGGTGTGGACGTAGCGGGGTTCGCTGGGGTTGGTTTCAATTTTTTCGCGGAGGCGGCGGATGTGGACGTCTACGGTGCGGACATCCCCGGGATAGTCTGCGCCCCAGACGAGGTTTAGAAGTTTTTCACGGCTGTAGACTTTATTTGGATTGCGGATCAAAAGCTCCATCAGGTCGAATTCTTTTGCAGTGAGATTGACCTCTCTTCCGGAAATGCTGACGCGGCGGCTTTCGCAGTCTACGCGCATATCTCCGCTTTCCAGAATGCTTTCCGGCTTTGCGATCTGTCCTCTCGCAGAGGTACGGCGCATGATCGCCTTGATGCGCGCCTTTACCTCAAGGATGTTAAAGGGCTTGGTGATATAGTCATCTGCACCATATTCCAGTCCCATGATTTTGTCCATGTCGTCGTTTTTGGCTGTGAGCATTACGATCGGAACATCCGAAAACTCCCGAATCTGCTGGCATACTTCGGTTCCGCTCAGTTTTGGCAGCATAATGTCGAGCAGAATCATATCAAATTTCTGCTCTTTCGCACACAGCAACGCCTCTTCTCCGTCATATGCGCAGGTCACTTCCATTCCGTCCTGCTCTAGGCTGAACCGGATTCCTTTTACAATCAGCTTTTCATCGTCCACAACCAAAACTTTCTTTGCCATGTTTCTCCCTTTTCCCGACCGGACAATCCGTTTCTCGCTGTTTGTCCGGATTCTTTCTGTCTATGATTAAACTGTAATTTTGTCTTTGATTTTTGAAAATGCAGCCTGCTTGATTCCGCTGATTTTCATGATATCCTCAATCTGCGCAAACGCTCCATGCTGCTCCCGATAGCTTATGATCGCCTTTGCCCGGCTTTCCCCGATTCCAGGCAGCGTCATGAGTGCAGCGACATCCGCTGTGTTGAGGTTGACCAGACCGTTCTCCAAAGCTGTAGCGCTGTTGCTTCGCACATTTCTGTCTGTCGTTTGCATATCGCTGTCCGGCGAAGTCTGGATTCCGGCTTTCTTTTCTGTCTGTCCGTCGGCACAGCTTTCCGTTTTTGTCATGATATAAATCTGACAACCGTCCACGATTTCTTCCGCCAGGTTGCAGCATGCTTCATCCGCTTCCGGCAAAAAACCGCCTCCGGCCTCCACGGCGTCTATAATTCTGCTGCCTGCCGGAAGCTCATAGACCCCCGGAGCGGATACTGCTCCGCAGATGTGCACCACAAGGGTTTTTGTTTCCTCTGAAGAAGCATCGGAGAGCTCTGTCCGGTCTGTGCTTCCGGCACTTGGCTCAGCCTTGCGGTTTTGATCCGTGTCCCCGGCATTTGACTCAACCTCGCGGTTTTGGTCTGTATTCCCGGCATTTGTCTCAGCCTCCCGGTTTTGATCCGTGTCTTCGACATCGGATTCTGCTACGTAGCTTCCATCCCCATAGGCTATGCTTTCCTTTTCCGACAAAAAGAGCTCTTCCCGCTGTGCCCCACAGGCCCCTAGCGTCGGGCATAGCATTGCCCACAGGATTCCCCATAAAACCACTCTCCAAAGCCGGTCTGTTCTTTTTTTCTGTTTCCAGGATCTTAACTTTTCTCCTGCGGCGCGGCATGCCGCAGCAACTGTTTGAAATATCGGCATTTTGTCCTCCATCTTTTCCATGTTCGAAAAGGCCCCATTTCCTGCCGCATATCAGTATTGTATGTCAGAACCGGGTATTTGACAAGCCGGAAAGCTTTCCAAAAATGCTTCCGTCACAGCCCCTATTTCCTGTATTTTGCCAATACGGAAAGCATTTTCCCAACGTCCAGGGGTTTGGGCAGATGCTCATTCATGCCTTCCTTCTTCACCCGTTCTGCATCCTCCAATAAGGCATTGGCCGTCAAGGCAATGATAGGGATGCTTTGGGCATCTGCACGGCCGCTGCTGCGGATCTCCCGCACCGCCTCGTAGCCATCCATTACCGGCATCATCAGGTCGGTCAGGATCGCATCAAAGGTACCTGCCGGCTGTTCCAGATAGCGCTCCACCTCTTCTTTTCCATTGTATGCCTTTGTGATCTGTACACCTGCATCTGTCAGAAAGGTTTCCGCGATTTCCATATTCAGTTCATTGTCCTCTGCAAGAAGCACACGCATTCCGGAAAGATCAGCACTCTCATCCCCTTCTTCGATTTTCTTACCTTCCTGTTCTTTGGGTTCTTCAAACAGGAGCGTCACCGTAAATGTGGTTCCAACTCCCTTCTTGCTCTCCACCGTAATGGTTCCGCCCATCTCGTCCACCAGATGTTTGACGATGGACATTCCCAGTCCGGTTCCCTGGGTTACACTTTTTTCATCGGTATTTTCCCGGGAAAAGGATTCGAACAGGTGGGGAAGAAATGCTGTGCTCATACCGATTCCGTTATCCGAAATCACGGCCCGGCAGGATATCCGGCTTTCCCCGATCGCCTTTATCGTCACCTGACACAGGACATGTCCGCCGGCATCCGTATATTTGATCGCATTCCCCAAAATATTGATAAAGATCTGTCTGACATGCAGAGAGCTTCCAAGGACACAGCCGGCTGCTGTACCTTCTGTCTGTTCTTCATACGTTAAACGAACTCCTCTATCTGCTGCCCGGGGTTCCACGATCGTGATAATTTCCTGCCAGAGCTTTTTTAAGCAAAAGGGCTCTTTTGTAAGCTGAAGGTTTTCTTCATCCAGCTTGTTAAATTCCAGTACATCGTTGATCAGCTCCAGCAGATGCTTTGCCGCAACCTTTTCCTTTACACGGTTTGCATCCACCAGCGCTCTGTCCTCCCTGTGTCGGTCGCTGATTTCAATCATTCCGATAATGCCGTTTAACGGTGTCCGGATATCATGTGACATCCGGGACAAAAATCCGGTTTTTGCTGCATTTGCACGCTCTGCCGCCTCCTTTGCCTGCTTTAACTCCTCTTCATTTTTTTCAATCGCAGCGATCGAGCGCTCCGTGATATAAAAAACGACCAAAAAAGAAAGCACCAGTACCAGAAACATGGTCGCAGCAACATAGATCAGATTTTGGTTCGCCTCAAAAATCCCGTAGGAAACTGCAAGATCATATTCCCCATATTTTTCATAGACCAGATACTGCTGTCTGCCTCTGATTTTCGCACTGGATCGATACCGCTTTCCTTCCTGTATTTTCCCTTCTCCCAGCCGGTCGGAATCCTGCAGCTCATAAAGCAATACATCCTGCCGCGTGGTTGCAAGCATTTTTCCTGTGGTGGCATTTAGCAGAAAGATATTCATTCCGGAGGTAATCGGCATCTGCCGAACCAGATTTTCCACGCTGGCACTGTTCATCTTTGCAAGCAGTCGGCTGGGAGTAATGCCAATCTGGATCATGGCCGTACCGGAAGAATTCCAGACGATGGCATACATCATCATTTTCCCTTCTGCAGTGTTCGGCACCATATCCTGACACATGGAAAGCTTTTTATCTGTCAGCATGGGCTTAAAATATCCCATTTGCTCGCCAGAAGAAAAGCTGTAGCCAAAATACTCCGGATTCGTTCCTGCAACGATACAGCCGCCCGTATTGATAATGTGGATTTCGTCCACACGCAGCTGTTTTGCGATCTTCCGGTACTCCTCTGTGGTCTGGTATAGTCTTCCTTCCATTTCAAGGAGATTTGCCACAATCTCTGCCCGCAGCGTATAATCTTCCTTCAGGGTTTCCAGAAGGGTCTGATAGCTTTCTTTATTTTCTTCGATCACATCCTCCAGCTGCTGCAGGATCATCTCGCTGGCGATCCAGGCACTATGCCGATTGTTCAGCATCTGAAAAAAAGGCTTCCTATCCATATGATAACAAACGATATCAGAATGATTCCGTAAATCCGTCTGGTCCGATTTCCATGCTTGCTCATTTCCACCCCTTCTCAGCTTCTGCTGATGCTTGCTTTTTACAGATTTCCTTCTGCTTCCATACCCCGATATCTAAGTATAGCATTTTTTCGATGTTTTACATAGTATCTTGTGTTTCTTTACAGACAAGTCTATACTGGCCTTGTGTAGTATTTTTAAACGGAGGGTTATTTTACTTTATGAGTAAGCAGGCAGCACAAAGCACAACAAATCAGATCACAGAGGGGGTCATCTGGAAACAGCTTCTGATTTTCTTTTTCCCGATTTTATTTGGAACATTTTTCCAGCAGCTCTATAACACTGCGGATGCCATCATCGTCGGCAACTTTGTCGGCAAGGAAGCCCTTGCCTCCGTCGGGGGCTCTGCTTCCACCATTATCAACCTGCTCGTCGGCTTTTTCGTCGGGCTTTCTTCCGGTGCAACCGTTATCATTTCCCAGTATTACGGCGCAGACAACAGGCGCAGGGTCAGTGATTCCGTTCATACCGCTATTGCACTGGCGATTGCAGGCGGCGTTGTCATTATGCTGATCGGTCTTGTTTCCGCACGCTTTGCCCTGACCGCGATGGGAACGCCGGACGACATCCTTTCCCTTTCCCTGACTTATATGAAAATTTATTATCTCGGCACGATTCCATCCATGATCTACAACATGGGCTCCGGTATCCTGCGCGCTGTCGGCGATTCCAAACGGCCGCTCTATTTCCTGATCGCTTCCTGTCTGGTCAACATTGTGCTCGACCTTTTATTTGTCGCCGTCCTCGACATGGGCGTTGCCGGAGCTGCCATTGCCACCATTGCGTCCCAGTTTTTCTCCGCAATCCTGACACTGATCGCCCTGCTGCGCACACAGGATTCCTATCGCCTGATCGTTTCCAAAATCCGGTTTCACCGCGATCTTTTATTTGATATCATCAAAATCGGTCTGCCTGCCGGTCTGCAGTCCGCAATGTATTCGATTTCCAACCTGTTGATCCAGTCCTCCATCAACTCCTTCGGAACCGACACCATCGCCGCCTGGACCGCTTACGGAAAAGTGGACAGTATTTTCTGGATGATTATGGGTGCTTACGGGGTTTCCATCACGACCTTCGCCGGGCAGAATTTCGGCGCCGGAAAATACGACCGTATCAAAAAAAGTGTCCGCATCTGTCTCGGTCTTGCTGCTGTGACCAGCCTTTTTCTCAGCTTTATCGTTTTGAATTTCGGCGGAACGATCCTGCTTTTATTTACACGCGATGCCAATGTCATCAACATCTGCATCGGCATGATGCGTGTAGTTTCTCCCGCCTACATCACTTACATCTGTATCGAAATCCTTTCCGGTACCTGCCGCGGCTGCGGGGATTCCTTTTTCCCGATGCTGCTGACCTGCTTTGGGGTCTGTGTCCTGAGGATCCTCTGGATCACGATTGCCGTTCCCCTCAGGCACGAGGTCGCAACAGTGGCATTTTCCTATCCACTGACCTGGACCATTACATCGATCTTGTTTATCCTCTATTATAAGCGTGGAAAATGGATGCAGAAGGATACCCTGCGCAATGCGCCGCAGGGGCAGGGAAAGGACGCGTAAGCGCTTCTGTAAAAAACTCCCGGCAGAGCCTTTTTCAGGGGCTTTGCCGGGAGTTTCTGTTATAGAACTTTTAGTAATTGAATCAGTTTTTCAATACAATCCAATCCGTTTACTCTGCGATTTCCGCCGATGCTTCTGCAGCAGTTTCCTGCTTCAACACTTCCGCTGCCTGCTTTGCTCCGTCTGCGTTGATCGTAATATTGCGGTTCACTTTTGCATCATAGGTTCCCGCTTTTACAACCTCCGCAAGGTCGATGCCCACGGTTTCTTTCATGGTTTCAAACAGCTTTGTCATCACTGCCGGTACGTTTCCTGCTACCTGATCCACGCCGTTTGATCCGTCCGAACCGCCAATGATCGTGATCTTGTCGATCTGGGTCAGAGGCTCTGCGATCTTGCCTGCGATATCGGGCAGCACCTTGATCAGCATCTCTGCCATCGCTGCGTTGTTATATTTCTGGTAAGCCTGCGCACGCTTTTCCATCGCTTCCGCCTCTGCAACACCCTTTGCGCGGATCGCTTCTGCTTCGGCTTCGCCGACCATCCGGATACCTTTGGCTTCCTGTTCTTTGGAGAACAGATCCGCTTCCGCCTTTGCACGCTGTGCCTCTGCAGCCTTTTCTGTTTCGAATTTCTTTGCTTCCGCTTCTTTCTGGCGTTCAAACAGCTCTGCTTCCGCTTTCTGCTGACGTTCGAATTTCTCAGCTTCCGCTTTTTTCTTAACCTGTGCATCCAGCGATTTTTCCATCGTCTCTGCTTCACGCTGTTTTAAGAGCACCAGACGTTCCTCTTTTGCAATGTTGGCATTTGCCGCAGTTACTTCGATGGTCTTTCGCTGTTCCTCTTTCTGGATCTCATATGCCGCATCCGCTTCCGCGCGCTTGGTGTCTGCGTTTTTCTGAAGCTCCGCCTTCTGCATATCCAGCTCGTTGTTCTTGATGGCAATTTCCCGTTCGGAATTGATCCGCGCGTCGTTGGACTGACGATCCGCTTCCGCCTTTGCTACCGCGATTTCTTTTTCCGCCTCAGCCTTTGCAATCGCTGCCTTTTTCTTGATCTGGGAAATGTTGTCGATACCAAGGTCATCAATGACACCATTGGAATCCGTAAAGTTCTGCACATTGAAGCTGACAACGTCCAGACCCATGGCAGCCAGGTCAGGCTCGGCATTTTCCTTTACCAGGTCCGCGAATTTCTGACGGTCGCTGACCATTTCCTCCAGACGCATGCGGCCTACGATCTCACGCATGTTGCCTTCCAGAACCTCTCTCGCTACCTGCGCAATGTACTGGGTGTTCTGATTCAGGAAGTTTTCTGCTGCCTGCTTTAATTTTTCGGGCTCGCTGGAAACCTTGACGTTAACTGCTGCGTCCACCTGAATGTTGATGTAATCCGCCGTCGGCACCGCTGCTTCTGTCTTCACATCGATCGGGATCAGCTTTAAGCTCAGCTTGTCAAGACGTTCCAGAAACGGGATCTTGATACTCGATTTCCCGATAATGATCTTTTTGCGCAGGCCGGAAATGATATACGCCGTGTCCGGAGGTGCTTTCACATACCCGGAAGCGATAATTCCAAGCAGCGCGATCACTGCGATTATGGCAACAACAACTCCTAAACTAATTCCTGTAAACATACTCATTCTCCTTTTCTCCACCGGTCTGGTGGACTCGTAAAGTAAATAGCTTCGGTCGCTGTCAGGCGACTTTTCCGGAAAAGTGCTTTTCCCCCGGAGGGTTTTGTTTCCTATGGACACCCTTTCCAACGAAACAAAAAACGAGGCCTCTATTACAGCCTGACAGCTGCAATAAAAGTCTCGCGCGTTTCATTTAATACGGACATCTGCAGCAAATCGATTATCACCTGGCTGCTTGTCGGGGTGACGGTTTCAAACCACCTCTCGGTGCTGGCTACTCCCTTTTATTGTTGAAATAAATTATAGCACTTTTTTATATTTTGTCAACACCCTGTCGATATATCGTTTTGTCAAAGAAATGTTTGCGTCAGACCGAATACATGTTTTGCGGCACCGCATTTGGAGAATATCGTCACTTGTAAAAGTTAATTCCACTTTGTAAGGGTAACTTCCACCTTGTAGGAC
>OJOL01001733.1_pt1 | contig 12962 bp, 13 predicted proteins | sample 1598121 | NCBI WGS metagenome assembly OJOL01 (sample SAMN01915219, study PRJEB22387) | human gut metagenome | isolation source: stool | host: Homo sapiens | place: USA
CCGCAGTCCGCCTCGGGCCGAACCATCATGACGACCGAGCCGAAGTTTATCCCCGAACAGGCCGTCACCGTAAAAATGGATGATACGGCGGAGTTTAAGGTGCGGCTCATCGACTGCGTGGGCTTCATCGTGCCGAGCGCCCTCGGATACATAGAAGAGGAGCAGCCGCGCATGGTGCGCACACCGTGGTTTGAGGACCCCATCCCGTTCAACATGGCGGCAGAGATCGGTACGCAGAAGGTGATCACGGAGCATTCGACCATCGGGCTCGTCATCACGACGGACGGAAGCATCAGAGATAAACCGCGCGAGGAATACGAGGAAGCGGAAGCGCGTGTCATTGCAGAATTAAAGTCCACGAACCGCCCGTACATTGTGCTTTTAAACTGCGTTTACCCGAATACGAACGAAGCCCGTGCGCTTGCAAACGAGCTTTCCGAGCGCTATAACGTGCCGGTTCTGCCCGTGAACTGCATGGACATCACGGAACAGGACATTCAGGGCATTTTGGGGAAGCTTTTATATCAGTTCCCCGTGCGGGAAATTCGACTCGACATTCCCGGCTGGATCATCGACCTTGACGATGACCACTGGCTCAAAAAAGAGATTTTCGATACCCTGAAAGGCGCATGCGATATCCATAGAGTCTGCGAGGTGCAGCAGGTCTCGGGTAGTCTTGCCGCATGCGAGGACCTCAAAACCGTCCGCTGCGCGCGCATGGATCTCGGCAGCGGCGCGTGCGTGCTGGAGCTTACCCCCATGCCGTCGCTGTTTTTCAAAATTCTCGGCGAAAAGACCGGCATGGAGGTCACAGACGAAACCGCCCTGCTCACAAAGCTCATCGAGATGAACGAGATCAAAAAGAAATTCGCAAAGCTGCAAAGCGCCTACGACGACGTGATGCAGACGGGTTACGGCATCGTCATGCCCGATATGGAGGAGCTGACGCTCGAGGAGCCGGAGATCATCAAGCAGAACGGCAAGTTCGGCATTCGCCTGAAAGCGGCCGCACCGTCCATCCATATGATGCGCACATGCATCCGCACGGAGGTTACGCCCATCGTCGGCTCGGAGCAGCAGTCCGAAGATCTTGTGCTGTACTTGCTGAAAGAATTTGAGGAAAATCCGTCGCAGATCTGGGGCTCCAACATTTTCGGCAAATCGCTGCATGAGCTTGTGAACGAGGGCATGCACAATAAGCTCGCCCGAATGCCTGAGGATGCGCGCGGCAAGGTGCGAGAGACCATTGAGCGCATCATCAACGATGGCTGCAACGGACTTATCTGCATCATTTTGTAGCGGAGGGAACCATGCAGTTTTACGAAACGCCCGCACCAAACGACGAGGAAAAGCCGTCCGAGCCGATACCTGCCGAAGCAGAAGCGCAAGCGCCGAAGGACAGAGCCGCCGCAAAGAAAGCCATAAGCGGCGGCTTTCGCCTTACCGCGTTCCAAACGCTTGTATGCGTGCTCATTTTGCTTGCGGCGTTTTTCTTGCGCGGCTTTCTGCCGAAGCTATACGGCGAGCTGCGTGCCATATACGACGCGGAGCTGAACCGCTCTGTTTTGATTTTGCAGGATGACGTTCCGTATTCATAATACGGTACTCACGCTGCGCTTCGGCTTTTTTGCGGTGCTGGCCGTGCTGCTCACATTAGACGGCGGTGTGCATGTGCTGCCCGCGCTTTTGGCGGTGGCGGTGCATGAGACAGGGCACATTCTGGCAGCAAAGCTGTGCGGCATGCAGATCAAATCGGTCACGTTCGGCGCACTCGGCATTCACATGGCGGGGGAGACGGCAAGCGTCGGCGATTTTCGTCGCGCCGTCGTGTCGCTTGCGGGGCCGTTTGCAAATCTACTTAGCTTCCTGCTGCTTTTGCCGCTGCCGCGCGCCTATTCTGCCGTGCAGCTCACGCTGTTCGCGTTCCACGTGCTGCCCGCCGTACCGTTGGACGGCGGCACCGCGCTTTACTGTCTGCTGTGCGGCACATTTAGTGAAAAAACGGCCGAGCGCACAATAACCGTGTCGTCCGTCCTTCTGGCGCTTACCCTCGGCACGCTCGGGTTTTCGGTTTTGTTTTCTACGGGTTACAACTTTACGCTTTTGTTTTTGGCGGTTTACATCTTATTTTACTTAATTCTGAAACAGCGGGGGAACATGTGTTGAAATTCCCCCGCTGTTCGGTTATAATAAAATAGATAAGTTATGCAAAGGTCAAAACGAAAGGTAATTTTATGCTGAATAAAAAACTGGACAAGATCCTGCCGAAGGTGCAGAAGCCGGGACGTTACGTTGGCGGCGAGCTGAATTCGGTCATTAAAAATAAAGAGGACGTGGACGTACGCTTTGCGTTCTGCTTTCCCGATACGTATGAGATCGGCATGTCACACCTCGGCATCAAGATTCTGTATTCGATCTTCAATAACGTCGATTACATTTGGTGCGAGCGCGTGTTTGCGCCGTGGATCGACATGGAGCAGGCGATGATCGAAAACGACATTCCGCTCTACGGCTTAGAGAGCGGCGACCCCGTCAGCGAGTTCGATTTCATCGGCTTTACGCTGCAATATGAGCTGAGCTTCACAAACATCCTCAATATGTTAAAGCTTTCCGGCGTGCCGCTTTTGAGCCGCGACCGCACGGAACTCAAAAATATCGTGGTCGGCGGCGGCCCGTGCGCCTGCAACCCGGAGCCCATCGCGGATTTCTTTGACATTCTGTTCCTCGGTGATGGCGAAGAGGTGGATTTGGAGGTCATCGAGCTGTTCCGCAAGTGCCGCAAAGAGGGCAAAACGAAGCAGGAATTCTTAATGGAAGCGGCGCAGATTGAAGGCGTGTACGTGCCGTCGCTTTACGATGTGGAATACAACGAAGACGGCACCGTGAAAGCCTATATCCCGCACGCCGGCGTGCCGAAGACTATCCGCAAGCGCGTTTGCAACGATGTGGACAACATGTATTTCCCGGAAAATTTCGTTGTGCCGTTTCTCGACATCGTGCACGACCGCGCCGTCGTTGAAGTGCTGCGCGGGTGCATTCGCGGCTGCCGCTTCTGCCAGGCAGGCTTCCTCTATCGCCCGTTCCGCGAAAAGAGTGTGGAGACCATCAACCGGCAGGCAAAGCGGTTGTGTGAAACGACCGGCTACGACGAAATCTCCCTTTCCTCGCTCAGCACCAGCGATTACAGCCGACTTTTCGAGCTGCTCGACACGCTGCACACGTGGTCGGAGGACGAGCGCGTCAGCGTTTCTCTGCCGTCCCTGCGCGTCGATAACTTCTCCACGGAGCTCATCGATAAAATTGCGTCCGTGCGCAAAAGCGGCCTGACGTTCGCGCCGGAAGCCGGCACGCAGCGCATGCGTGACGTCATCAACAAAAACGTCACGGAAGAAGAGCTCAAACGCACCGTGCAGATTGCGTTCAACAACGGTTGGTCGAAGGTGAAGCTCTATTTCATGATCGGCCTGCCGACCGAGACCGATGAAGACGTCGTGGGCATTCCGGGCCTCGGTCAGAAGGTTATCGATTGGTACTACGAGACGGAAAACCGTCAAAAGGGAAGAAAGGTCGCCGTTACGGTCAGCGCCGCGGCATTCGTGCCGAAGCCGTTCACGCCGTTCCAGTGGTTCGGGCAGGATACCATCGAAATGCTCGAGAGAAAGCAGAAGCTCCTGCGCGAGTCCACATTCTCCCGTAAGCTTACAGTCAACTACCACGGCGCGGAGACAAGTTTTCTCGAAGCCGTGTTCGCGCGCGGTGACCGCAAACTGAACGCCGTTATTCTGGAGGCCCATAAGCGCGGCATGCGCTTTGACGGCTGGGCGGACTGCTTCGATTTTGACGCGTGGATGCAGGTCTTTAAAGATCTCGGCATAGACCCCGCGTTCTACGCAAACCGCCAGCGCAGCTTTGATGAGGTCTTCCCGTGGGATCACCTCGATTACGGCATTAAAAAGGAATTTCTCATCGAGGAATGTAAGCGCGCCTATGCGTCTGAGACGACGCCGAACTGCCGCGAAAAATGCTCTGCCTGCGGTGCAGCCTGCTTTAAAGGAGGTCTTTGCGTTGAGAAAAGATGTTAGAGTCTGGTTTTCCAAAACCGGCACGGCACGGTACATTTCGCACCTTGATTTAAACCGCTGCATGTCCCGCGCGTTCCACAAAGCAAAGCTGCCGCTGTGGTACACGGAGGGCTTTAACCCGCACGTGTTCTTGACGTTCGCGGCCCCGCTTTCGCTCGGCTTTGAAGGCCGTCACGAATCGATGGACATTCGCCTCATCGAGGACATGCCGTATCCGGAGCTCATCGAAAAATTGAACGCCGGTCTGCCGCACGATATCCGCGTGTGGGCGGTGACGGAACCCGAAATGAAGGGCAACGATGTCGCAAACGCCGAGTACATCCTGCGTCTGGAGTGCGAAGACCCGGCGTTTGAAAAAAGCGAGATGCAGCGCGTGCTTACCGAGCCGGAGCTTACGGTAAAGAAGCACTCCAAAAAGGGCGAAAAGATCGTCGATATCAAGCCGTACTTTGAAGACATGACGTTTGAAGAAAAACCAAACTGCCTTGAAATGACGGTGCGCCTGCCCGCGGGCAACCAGGGCGGTATTAACCCGACGCTCTTTGTGGACGCCGCAGAGCGCGTACTGAACCGCGAGTTGCTTGTCCGCGTGGAGCGCACGCGGCTTTTCGACAGCGCGTTTCGCGAATTTAAGTAAAACGGCGGAAAATCACGCCTGTTTTTCGCGTAATGCGCAGTTTATCTGCATTTTTTCGCGATCTTTGTGCGGGTTTCCGTTAAAAAACACTTGCTTTTTTCCGCATGTTGTGATAAACTATTTAAGCATTTGAAATCCGTTGGCCCTCAAACGCTGCCAATGGGGATCAATGCACGGTGCAAACCGCGTCATTGAAGCGGACAGTCCTCTGCGGCGCGTACCGCATGAATGTCTGAAAAATTATCAGGAGGAAGATCAAATGGACGCATTAAAGCTTATTGCTGCCGATTCCGTTAAGGAGCAGGCACCTGAGTTCAACGTTGGCGATACCATCCGTATCGACGTAAACATCCGCGAGGGTGAGCGTGAAAGAATTCAGCAGTTCGAAGGCACAGTTATTGCCCGCAAGGGTTCCGGTGTAGGCGAGACCTTCACGGTTCGCCGTGTTTCCTACGGCGTAGGCGTGGAGCGTGTATTCCCGCTGCATTCCCCGAACGTGAAGAACATTGTCGTTGTCCGTAAGGGCCGTGTTCGCCGTGCAAAGCTCTACTATCTGCGTGACCGCGTCGGTAAGGCTGCTAAGGTCAAGAGCCAGGTTCGCTAAATCAAATAGCAAACGGAGTAAAAGGGGCAATGCTTTGTCCCTTTTTTACTTTATATAGAAATAATACACTGTAAAAACAGAAATTGGTGAAAGCTGCATGGAAAAAAACATCAAAACCGCGTCTAAAGGCGTCCGCTCCATGTACGAATGGTTGGAGGAGATTGTCTTTGCGCTTGTGGCCGTCATCCTTGTGTTCACGTTCCTGTTCCGTGTTGTTACCGTCACGGGCAAGTCGATGCTGCCGAATTTTGTAGAGGGCGAAAAGGTCGTTGTCACGAACCTCGGGCACGACATCGAGCAGGGCACCGTGGTCGTTGTCACGAACGTTTTGGAGGAACCCATCATCAAGCGCGTCATCGCAACGGAGGGGCAGACGGTCGATATCGATTACGACACCGGCACCGTGTATATCGACGGCGAAGCGCTGAACGAAACGCAGTTCGGCATTGAAAACGGCATCACGTTCCATCCGTATGACGGGTATGAAGCGCTCGTGTTTCCGCAGACCGTGCCGAAGGGCTGCGTGTTCGTTTTGGGCGATAACCGCACCGTATCAAGGGACAGCCGTTATGCGGAGATCGGCATGATCGACACGCGCCATATCATGGGCGAAGCCGTGTTCACGCTTTACCCGTTCGATCGCTTCGGTTTTGTGAAAACGAATGAGAATAACTAAGAAAACAAGATACCCAGAGAGGATACAGTATGAGTGAAGTACAATCGGTACAGTGGTTTCCGGGCCACATGGCGAAAACGCGCCGCGCCATCCAAAGCAGCCTAAAGCTTGTGGATATTGTCGCGGAGCTTATCGATGCCCGCATCCCCGTCAGCAGCCGCAACCCGGTGCTGAAAAGTATCATCGGCAATAAGCCCAAAATCGTGCTGCTGAATAAATCCGATATGGCAGATCCCGCCCGCACGGCGGAGTGGGTGGATTATTTTAAACAGCATAAAACTGTCGCCATCCCGATCGACTGCAAGACCGGCAAGGGCCTAAACCGCTTGCTGCCGGAGATCAAAAACATCCTGCGTGAGCAGATTGCTGCGTGGGAACGCAAGGGCATGGTGGGCAGACCCATCCGCATCATGGTCGTCGGTGTGCCGAATGTCGGGAAATCGTCGCTCATCAACCGCCTTTGCAAGGGCGGCAACGCAGGCAAAGCCGCCGTGCAGGATAAACCGGGCGTGACGCGCCGCAACCAGTGGTTCACGATTGGCAAAGGTCTCGAGCTGCTCGATACACCGGGCGTGCTGTGGCCGAAGTTTGAAGATCCGGTCGTCGGCGAACATTTGGCGTTCACCGGTGCCGTGCGCGACGAAATTCTCGACATTGAGGGACTTTCTTACCGCCTGTTGGAGCTTTTGCAGGACTTATATCCCGAAGCCGTCAACATGCGCTATAAAACGGATATTCGTCCCGAAGAAGAACTTAAGGGTCACGAAATTCTGGAGCGCATCGGCAGAAAGCGCGGTATGCTCATTTCCGGCGGCGAAATCGATACCGAGCGCGCAGCCGTGAACGTGTTGGACGAATACCGCGGCGGCAAGCTCGGACGCATCACATTAGAGCCCGTCGGCCGCCCGTTAAAGTAATATCGGAAAGGAAAATTCCATGGATTATTCCTTTGAACATGAAGCCTATTTAAAAGGCTATACCGCCGTCTGCGGTATCGATGAAGCCGGCCGCGGTCCGCTTGCCGGTCCCGTTTACGCAGCTGCCGTGTGGCTGCCGGAGGGGCTTGTCATTGACGGCCTCAATGATTCCAAAAAGCTGAGCGAAAAAAAGCGTGAGGCGCTCTTTGACGTCATTAAAGAAAATGCCGTTGCTTACGGTATCGGCTTTGCGGACGAAAAAGAGATCGATGAGATTAACATTTTACAGGCGACATATCTCGCCATGCGCCGTGCGTATGACAATATGCAGAAAGCGTGCGATTATGTGCTCATCGACGGCAACCGTATGCCGCCCATGCCCGTGCCGGGCGAGACCATCGTCAAGGGCGATGCAAAAAGCCCCAGCATCGCGGCAGCATCAATCTTGGCGAAAGTCAGCCGAGACCGCGTGATGCTGGAATACGCAAAGCAATACCCCGGATATCATTTCGAGAAGCACAAGGGCTACGGCACCAAAGTGCATGTGGAAGCACTGCACGAATTCGGCCCGTGCCCCATCCACCGCAAGACGTTTTTAAAGAAAATTCTGGGCTGAGGAGGTGTGCGCATGCCAAACACCGGTTCCGGCCGCCTTGGCGAGCAGCTGACGGCGGAATATCTGGAAGAAAAAGGCTACGAGATCGTGGAGCGCAACTTCAAGTGCCGCTTCGGCGAGATCGATGTCATCGCGCAGAATGACCGTTACCTTGCGTTTGTGGAGGTGAAGACCCGCAGCGCAGACGGCCTCAGCCATCCGTTTGAAGCCATTACGCCCTCTAAGCGCGCGAAGGTCATCAAAACGGCACAGTATTATCTCATCAACCACGAAACGAATTTGCAGCCGCGCTTTGACGCCGCTGCCGTGTTTACCGAAAACGGAGCGTTAGTCAAGATTGAATATCTCGAAAACGCTTTTTATTAAAATCAAATTCGCTTTCAAAGGCGAAAAATGACGAAAGGGTGCTTTTCATGCGCTATTTTGACCTGCACTGTGACACGCTTGTAGCGTGCCTTGACCAAAACAAATCTTTGATCGACAATGACCTGCACGTCAGCGTAAAGAAGGGTGACCGCTTTGCGCCGTATGTGCAGTGCGCCGCCGTGTGGCTGCCCGATTCGGTGCGCGGCGCTGCGGCTTTGCAGTATTTTGACCGCCACGCGGCCTATTTCCGCAAAATGGCCGAGACGGGCGCGTTCACCGTGCTCGAAACCGGGGAAGACCTCGAAAAGCTCGGCGACAAACAGGGCACGGCGTTTATTTTGACCGTAGAGGGCGGCTCTGCCGTTGCCGGCGATCTCAAGAATATTCACCACCTGCGCGAAAACGGCGTGCGTGTTATGACGCTCACATGGAACGGCAGCAATGAGATCGGCAGCGGCGTCATGTCCGGCGATAAGTTCGGCCTTACGCCGTTCGGCAAGCTTGCCGTGAAGGAAATGGAAAAAGAGGGCATCGTTATTGACGTTTCTCACGCTTCCGAAGCACTCTTTTATGATGTGGCCGAAAACACCGAACGCCCGTTCATCGCGACGCACTCGAACTCCAAGGTGCTCTGCAAGCACCCGAGAAACCTCACGGACGACCAGTTCCGCATCATCTGCAACCGCGGCGGCCTTGTGGGTCTCAACTATTTCAAAGCATTCTTGAACGATGATCCGGTAAAGGCGGACATTGAGGACCTGTTCGCGCACGCAGAGCACTTTTTGTCCCTCGGCGGCGCGGACGTCATCGCCATGGGCAGCGATTTTGACGGCTCCGACATGCCGCATGGCATTACGGGTCTCGAATCCGTAGAGGACATTGCAAACGTTTTCCTGCGTCATAATCTGCCGGAAGCGCTTGTGGATAAAATATTCTTTGAAAATGCGGCGTCTTTCTTCAAACGCTTTGACAGGAACGCCTGAATACAGTATAATACGACTGACTTGATTTAGGAGGCGGATGCCATGAATTACAACAGCACACGAAACGCCGCGCTTCAGGTGACGGCGGCGCAGGCCATCGCACAGGGGATCTCCGAGGAGGGGGGCCTTTTTGTTCCGCAGAGCTTCCCGAAAGCGGACTTAAATGACATGCTCGGGCTCGATTACATCGGCCGTGCCGAGTACGTGCTCTCGCGCTTTCTGACGGATTTCACCCCGGAGGAGATTAAAGCGTGCGCCGAAAGCGCTTACGGCGGCGGTAAGTTTGACGATAACACCCCCGCACCGGTCGTGTCTCTCGATAAACACGGCGAAAATAAACATATTTTAGAGCTGTGGCACGGCCCAACCTGCGCGTTTAAAGACATGGCGCTGCAAATTCTGCCGCACCTTTTGACCCGCTCGCTTAAAAAGACGGCGGATGGAAAAACGGCGGTCATACTGGTCGCAACATCCGGCGATACCGGCAAGGCGGCGCTCGAGGGATTTAAGGACGTCGCGGGCACGGAGATGATCGTGTTCTACCCCGAAAACGGCGTCAGCCCCATGCAGAAGCGCCAGATGAACACGCAGGAGGGCGAAAACGTCTGCGTGTTCGCTATCCACGGCAACTTTGACGACGCACAGACCGGCGTGAAGAAAATTTTCACCGATCCCGCGCTCAAGGCCGAGCTTGCGCAGCACAACAAGATGTTCTCCAGTGCGAACTCTATCAATTGGGGTCGCTTGCTGCCGCAGATCGTCTACTATTTCTCCGCGTACCTCGACCTTGTGAATGCGAAGAAGATTAAGATGGGCGATGCAATCAACGTCGTCGTGCCCACGGGCAACTTCGGCAACATCCTCGCTTCCTACTATGCAAAGCGCATGGGTCTGCCGGTACACAAGTTTATCTGCGCGTCGAACAGCAATAACGTGCTGACGGATTTTATCCGCACCGGTACGTACGACAAAAAGCGCGTGTTTTATACCACCATTTCGCCGTCCATGGATATTCTGGTCTCCAGCAATCTGGAAAGACTGCTCTACCACTTGTGCGGCGAAGACACCGAAAAGCTCACGGGCTGGATGAACGCCCTGCAAAGCGGCGGCGCATACACCGTAGACGCCGTGACGGCCGATGCTGTACGCGCGCTGTTCTACGGCGGCTGCTGCGATGATAAGGAAACCGTTGAAGTCATCCGCAATACGTTTGAAAAAGACGGCTACCTGTGCGATACGCACACGGCGGTCGCGGTCGGCGTTTACGAGCAGTATTTGAAAGAGACCGGCGACAACACGCCCGCCGTCATTGCTTCCACTGCAAGCCCGTATAAATTCCCGGACAGCGTGCTCGACACGTTCGATTGCGAAAAGCCTGCAGATCCGTTTGCGGAGGCCGAGCTGCTCGCGAAGCTTTCAAACACAAAGATCCCTGCGCCAATCACAGCGTTAAGGACGAAGCCCGTCCGCTTTGAAAACACCTGCGCCGCTGCCGATATGGCAGATTTTGTGCGCGAAACGGTCAGAGTGTAAAATGGCGCTGTACGCGATCGCCGATCTGCACCTTTCCCTTGGTACAGATAAGCCGATGGATGTGTTCCGCGGCTGGGAAAACTATGTGGAGCGGCTGGAGAAAAACTGGCGCGCCCTCGTTACCGAAGAGGATACCGTTGTCATCGCCGGGGATATTTCCTGGGGCATGCGGCTGGAAGAGACCGGCAAGGATTTCGCGTTCATCGAAAGTCTGCCGGGCAAAAAGCTATTGTTAAAAGGCAACCACGATTACTGGTGGTCCACGCGCAACAAGATTGAGACATTCTTTGCGCAAAAGGGCTTCAAAACGATGCAGCTCGTGTTCAATTCCGCCGAGCGTGTGGGGGACATTACGGTCTGCGGCACGCGCGGCTGGCTCTATAACGCCGAAACAGCAGAGGATAAAAAAATCGTCGCGCGCGAAAACGGGCGTCTCATCGCGTCCTTAAACGCCGCAAAAGCCCTCGGCGGCACACCCGTCGTGTTCCTGCATTACCCGCCGGCGTACGATACCGCACAGTGCCGGGAATTGCTGGATACGATGCAGACATACGGCGTAAAGGAGTGCTACTACGGGCACATTCACGGCGACCACGCCGCAAAAAAAGCGCCGCTTGGTGAATATGGGGGCATAAAAATGCACCTTGTCTCGTGTGATTATATCCGTTTCACCCCGAAATTGGTGCGAAAAGACGCAGAAATCGGCTGAATTTTTAACAAATTATAAAATATCAAAAAATTCAAAGGTTTGTCTGGAATATTCGACACAGGTGTGCTATAATGTCAAAAGGTATCGCGCATTACGGGTATATCCGCCCGCGTGTTCCAAATAAAATTGTAATTTATTTTTGAGAGGATAGAAGGAAATGAACTTAAAGGCAACCAACAAAACCGAAACCAACAAGTATGAGCTGGAGGTCGAAATCTCCGCTGAAGATTTCAACAAAGCACTCTCCGAGGTCGCAAAGACCGAGGGCAAGAAGATGTCTGTTCCGGGCTTCCGCAAGGGTCATGCTCCGAGATCTGTCATCGAGAAGATGTACGGCGAAAACGTGTTCTTTGAAGCTGCTGTGGACAAGCTCTATCGCCCGGCTATGCAGGACGCTATCGAAGCTTCCGGTCTGGAAGTCATCGCGGTTTCCAATGCGGACGTTACCTCCGTTTCCCGCGAGAACGGCATCGAGCTGAAGCTCACCGTTGTTGTGAAGCCGGTGATTACCATTGAAGGCTACAAGGGCATCGAAGCTACGAAGAAGAATGTCGAAGTTACGGATGAGGACGTCAGCGCAGAGCTCGTAAAGGTTCAGGACAGAAACTCCAGAATGGTCGATGTCGATAACAGAGGTGCGCTTACGGGCGACACCGCAGTCATCGATTTCGAGGGCTTCTGCGACGGCAAGGCTTTCGAGGGCGGCAAAGCGGAAGGCTTCGAGCTTTCCCTCGGCTCCGGCCAGTTTATCCCGGGCTTTGAAGATCAGGTCGTCGGCCATGAAGTCGGCGACGAGTTCGAAATCAGCGTGAAGTTCCCGGAGGACTATCAGGCAGAAGAGCTCAAGGGCAAGGACGCGACCTTCAAGATCAAGCTGCACCAGATCAAGCGCAAGGAGCTCCCGACCCTCGACGATGAGTTCGCAAAGGACGTAAGCGAGTTCGATACGCTCGACGAGTACAAGAACAGCCTCCGCGAGAAGCTGCAGAGCGACCGCGAGAAGCAGGAAGAGATGAATGTTGAGAACCAGATCTTTGATGCACTCATCGAGAAGGTACAGGGCGAGATTCCGGAAGAGATGTACGAGCAGGAAGTTGAGGAGAGCATCAATAACTTCGCATACCGTCTCCAGTCTCAGGGACTGAACCTCGAGACCTATCTCAAGTACACCGGCATGGACGTCAACGCCATCAAGGAGCAGTTCAGACCGCAGTCCGAGAAGCAGCTTAAGCTGAGACTCGCACTTGAGAAGATTGCTGAGCTTGAGAACCTCGAAGTTTCCGATGAGGCTGTTGAGGAAGAATACGAGAAACTCGCAAAGCAGTACAATATGGAAGTCGCGCAGATCAAGAACCTCGTTGCAGAGACGCAGATCAGAGCAGACCTTAAAAACCAGAAGGCGATCGACTTTGTTAAGGAAAGCGCTTCCGTAAAGGCAGAAAAGCCGGCAAAGAAGACCACCAGAAGAAAGAGCACCAAGAAGGCAGCGGAAGAAAAAACCGAGGAAACAGCTGAAGCTAAGACCGAGGAATAATTTACCGCCTTTACGGTTAGTATTATAGTAACAGCATATCATATATCGCTTCTTTCGCCCGCTGTCCCTGCATCGGACAGCGGGCGAGGCAAAAGAAGCGCGAAAGGAGTTTGTACGATGAGTTTGGTACCTTATGTTGTGGAGCAGACGAGCAGAGGAGAGCGTTCCTACGATATTTTCTCCCGTCTTCTCAACGATAGAATCATCATGCTGAACGACGAGGTGAACAATACCACGGCAAGCCGGGGTTTAGCACATCGGCTGTAGCGAGAGGGGAAGGACCCCGATAAGGACATCAGCCTGTA
>OJOL01001743.1_pt1 | contig 12916 bp, 13 predicted proteins | sample 1598121 | NCBI WGS metagenome assembly OJOL01 (sample SAMN01915219, study PRJEB22387) | human gut metagenome | isolation source: stool | host: Homo sapiens | place: USA
ACCGACTCCCTCTTCCTTATTGTAAGCAAAAAAAGAGCGCTGCCTAAGCAGCGCTCTTTTTGCGTTTATATTTTGCCTTACTTCTCGATCAGGGTGAGCTGATAGAGGATCTTGGCGATCTGCGCGCGGGTCAGGGACGCGGCAGGCTCGAAGGTGGTCTCGGTCATACCGCTGATGACCTTCGCGTCGACGAGCGCCATCACGTAACCGTCGGTGCAGTCAGTGAACTTGCTCTCGGTCTTGGACTCGGCCAGCTTGTTGAGCTTGGCAGCGACCTGGCAGAACTCGAGACGGGAGATGGCCTTCGCACCGTCAAGATCGGCGGCAACAAGACCCAGCTCCGCAGCCTTGGCGATGGTGTTCTTGCTCCAGTCGGCGCCGGTGGCGTCCGCAGCCTTGAGATCGCCGTGGCTGACAAGCAGGAGCTTGAGCGCGGCAGCCCAGGTCAGGGTGTCGTTGGGCGCATAGGTGGTGGCGGAGGTGCCGTTGATGATGCCGTCGTTATAAAGGTCAATGACATAGGAGCCATACCAGGCGGAAGTCTTGACGTCCTTGAACGGGTTCATCAGAATGCGGCCCTGCGGCTCGGCATACTGCTTGCCGATGACGCCCTTGAGCTCGGCGGTGATGTACTCCATCACGACCTCATCCAGAGGAACGCCGGTATCAAACTTGGCCGTAGCTGCAGCGAAAGCATAGTAGGTGTCGCCGCCGCCGCCGCAGAAGTCGTTGGTGATGACCGCATAGGTGTCATCGGCCTTGAACTCCTTGCCGTTGATGCTGTTGATGGTCACGCGGTTGATGGACTTGGGACCATAGTAGGTGGAAGCGGGATAGGTCTCGGCATTGGCGTCATAGGCGACCGCCGTGGAGATGGTGTAGTTGATGCCGGAAACCTGCGGGAAGCCGCCGATCGCATCGGGCGTGCAGTAGGTGGAGGCTTCAAGCGCCTCGAGCAGCTCAGCGCCGGTAATGTAGATCGTAACGACCGTGTTGCCGAAGGGCAGGACCTCATTGATGTTCTTCTTGGTCACATCGCCGGGGTTGATGGCCTTACGGATACCGCCGCCGTTGGTGACGGCGACCACATGGTCCGCGTCAACCGACAGGGATTCCTTATCCTGCAGGATCTTCCAGACCATCGCATCGGTGATCAGGTCGCCGTTGTTGGTCTCGCTGTCGCGGTTGCCGTTGGGGGCCTTCGCGCCGTTGAGCTCCACTTCGCTCTTGGCAAAGACCGCGCCGTACTCCTTGTCGATACGGTCAATGATCTTCTGCGCGGCGGCAGCCACGGTCGCGTCCTTGGCAGTGTCTTCCTTGATCTCGAAGAGGGAGTTGCTCTCGATCTTCTTGGTGGCGTCGTCGATGACGATCACGCCGATGTTGGCGAATGCGGTGCCGGTGGACTGGATGGGCTCGCCGTTCTCGCCCTTGGTCATCACAGTGTGGGAGTGACCGTCGATGATGAAGTCGATGCCCTTGACGGCAGCATACAGATCGGTGGAGCGGTAGGGCTTGGACTCACCGTCAACACCAAGGTGCGCAAGGCAGATGACAACGTCCGCATCCTTGAGCGCCTCGACCTGATCGGCGGCGGCCTTGGTGAAGGCGTCATTCGTCGCAAAGGTCAGGCCCTTGATCTTGGTGGGGTTGGCTTTGGTCTGGGTCTCAGGCGTCTCCATGCCGAAGAAGCCGACCTTCACGCCGGACTTGGTGGTGTAAGTGTAGTTGGCATCGAAGATGGGGGTACCGTCAGCGTTGAACACATCGGCGCAGAGGACCTTGAATTTGGCCTTGGTCATGTTGTCCTTGAGTTGTGTGTAACCGTAGTCGAACTCATGATTGCCGAGCGTGACGACATCGTAACCGGCGGCGTTCATCATTTCGATGGCGTCAAGGCCCTTGGTCACGCTGACATAGCTCGTGCCCTGGCTGTAGTCGCCCGCATCAACGAGGATGACCTCGGCGCCCTTGGCCTCATAATCGGCCTTGAGCGCGGTGATGTAGGCGTAGCCGGCGATCGCGCCGTGCACATCGTTTGTGTGCAGGATCACGGTCTTGCCCGCCATCGTCGCTTCTTCGGTCATGACTTCGGGCTCTCTTGTAGTTGCCGTGTCCTCGATCGCAAAGCCGGTCACAGTCAGGCTGAGAACCATCGCCATTGCGAGCAGGACGGATAGGAACTTGCGCATAGTGTTTTCCTCCTCAATTTTTTCACTCCGCTTTTTCTCTGTCCGCTCTTCGTGACACGCAGCTCCTTTTCACATCTCTCAGTTGGTCTGCGCGCCAAAAGTTCGCTTTTTGTACAAATAAAAGCGGAATGTGGTATGATTTTATTGTATCGTATGTCTGCTACTTTCTCAATACGGCATTGTTCCGAATTTGCGGCAAAAATCTTGGCGCTTCTCACATTTTTTCCAAACTCTATGGAAATCAGGTAAAAAGTATGCTATGCTTTTGCTAATTTGGAACGGTTTTTTTTCAAAGGAGGGTTCTTCCATGAAAACACTGCTTCGAGGCGGCTATGTCGTCAGCGGCCGCGGCTGCCGCCGCGCCGACGTGCTCATCGACGGGGAAAAGGTCGAAATGCTTGGCCACATCCCGCCCGAGCTCGCCGCGCAGAGCGAGGTCGTCGACGTGACGGGCTGCATGCTCTTCCCCGGCTTTATCGACGCGCACACGCACTTCGATCTCGATGTGTGCAGCACCACGACGGCCGACGACTTTGAAAGCGGCAGCAAAAGCGCCATCCGCGGCGGCACGACGACGGTCATCGACTTTGCCTGCCCCAATAAAGGGGAATCCCTTGCCTATGGGCTTGATCTCTGGCATAAAAAGGCCGACGGCAAGTGCTACTGCGACTACGGCTTCCATATGACCATCGACGACTGGAACGAGAGCATCGAGTCTGAGCTCGACGCGATGTTCGACGCCGGTATCACGTCTTTCAAGATGTACCTCACCTACCCCGCCATGATGATCGGCGACGGCGCGGTCTACCGCGCGCTGAAAGCGCTCAAGCTCCGCGGCGGCATCGCGGGCGTCCACTGTGAGAACGCGGGCGTCATCGACGCGCGCATCGCCGAACTCAAGGCGAGCGGTTTGGGCGCGGACGTCGTATCGCACCCGATCTCCCGCCCCGACTATTTAGAGGCCGAGGCTGTTTCGCGTCTGCTGCGCATCGCGCAGGCGGCCGACGCGCCCGTCATCATCGTCCACACGACGAACCGTGCTTCTCTTGACGAGATTGCCGCGGCGCGCCGCCGCGGACAGACCGTGTATGTCGAGACCTGCCCGCAGTATCTGGCGCTCGACGACGGCGTTTACTACGATCCCGACTTTTCCTCCGCCGCGCGCTACGTCTGCGCGCCGCCGATCCGCTCGCAGGAAGACAGTGAAGCGCTCTGGAAGGCGCTGCGCCGCGGCGAGGTGCAGACCATCTCGACCGACCACTGCTCGTTCACGCTCGAGCAGAAGGACATGGGCCGCGACGACTTTACGAAGATCCCCGGCGGTCTTCCCGGCGTCGAAACGCGTGGCGAGGTCGTCTACACTGTGGCCATCAATGAAAACAAGCTCTCGCTCGGCGGCGTCTGCCGCGCGCTGAGCGAAAATCCCGCCAAGCTCTACGGTCTCTACCCCCGCAAGGGCGTCATCGCTGCGGGCAGCGACGCCGACATCGTCGTCTACGATCCCGGCGCGAGCCACGTGCTCCACGGCGCGGACATGCTCTCCAAGGCGGGCTACACGCCGTTCGAGGGCTTCCGCACGAATGGCGGCGTGTCGAAGGTCTACCTGCGCGGTCAGCTGCAGGTGGACGGCGGCAAGGTCGTCGGCGGCAAGATGGGCGAATACTTGAAGCGCGGCAAATGCGCACTGTGAGGTAAGATATGGATCTGAGGGAAATTTTATTTGCGCAGTTCCCTGCGTTTTTTCTGCTGAGTCTGCTGTTTTTGATCGCGCACCTGCGTGTGCGTAAGCACAGCGCCGTCAAGTCGGTGCTGTGGGTGCTGCTGTTCGGCGCGGCGCTGGCCGTGTCGATCCTGTTCTGCTTCCTCGGCATGCAGGCGAAGTACTGGACGGTCAAGACGCTCTTCGAGCTCAAGTTCTGGAGCTGGCTCGGCCTTGCGACCGTAGTGTTCGTGTTCGTGTTGCGGCTGGTGTTCAAGCTGCAAAATAAGCGCGCTCAGCACATGGTCGAAAAGGAGCGCGTCAAGGCGGAAAAGACCCGCGAGGAGGCCGTAAAGCTGGCGCGCGAAGAAGGCCGCGCCGAGGCCATGGCCGCCCAGCAGGCGCAGGAGGCCGAAGCTGTCGCGGCAGAGCCCGCAGCGGATGAGTCTGCCTCCCCCGCTGCCGAGGAGACCGCACCAGCAGAGAACGCCGATCCTGAAAAGGCGGTCGAATGTTAAGTATGGAACAGACGCAACCGCAGCGCATCGCGTATTTTGACGTACTGCGCATTCTGGCGACTTTCGCCGTCATCGTGCTGCATCTGTCCGCGCAGCACTGGGCCGACACGGACGTCTATTCAAGAGCCTGGCAAGCCTTCAACCTTTACGACAGTGCCGTCCGCTGGGCTGTTCCGGTTTTTGTGATGATCAGCGGCGCGCTGTTTCTCTCCGGCTCGCAGAGCATCGGGCACATTCTGAAAAAGAACGTGTCGCGCCTTGTCACAGCGTTCATCTTCTGGTCGGCGCTCTACGCCGTCTTCATGGTGAACTTCGAGGGATGCCCGACGAACCTTATTTTGCAACAGTTTCTCAACGGTCACTATCACATGTGGTTCCTCTTTATGATCGTGGGACTGTATCTGATCGTGCCGTTTCTTCGCCCCATCGTGCGGGATGAAAAGCTCCTGCGCTATTTTCTACTGCTCACGCTCATCTTTACGTTCCTGCTGCCGCAGATCGCGTCGGCCGTGTCGCTTCTCTCGTGGCAGTACTGCGCTGAATTCAAGGCGCTCACGGGCAAATTCTATTATCATTTCACGCTCGGCTTCGTCCCCTACTTTGTGCTCGGTTACTATTTGGTCCGCAAGGAGTTTTCCTTGACCGCAAAGCGTGTGCTTTACGCGCTCGGTGTGCTCGGCTTCGTCCTCACGGTCGTGCTGACGTCGTTCGCCTCGCGTTTGCAGGGCGCGGCAACAGAGCTGTTCTACGGCTACGATTCGCTCAATGTACTGTTTGTCTGCGTGGGGCTGTTCGTCTTTGCCAAAGAGCATCTGAACTTCCCGAACTTAAGCGAAAAGTGTCACAGGTGCATTCGCGCGCTGTCGCGCTGGAGCTTCGGCGCGTACCTCGTACACCCGCTGTTCATCGAATCGTTCGACATTTTTCTGCACTTCAACACGCTGTCACTCAACGTGTTTTTCTCCGTTCCCCTGCTGACATTGATCATCGGCGCGCTGTCGTTCCTCGTCTCAGCGCTGCTTCACCAGATCCCATTTGTCAAAAAGTATTTTGTATGAAAAGAGCCCCGCGGATCATGCGATTCACGGGGCTCTTCTTTTTCTGTTACGCTTCGGTCTTGATGCCGCGCTTGTCGAATTCCTCGACCAGCAGGTCAAGGTCGTTCGGCAGGCTCATCGGCTCGCCGCAGAACTTGATGGCGTTGGCCACATCCTTGAGGCCGTTGCCCGTCACGACGGAGACGACCGTGTCGTTCTCACCGAGCACGCCCTGCTCGCAGAGCTTCTTGACTGCCGCCGTGCCAGTGACGCCCGCGGGCTCGCCGAAGACGCCGCAGGTCGTGCCGAGCAGCTTTTGCGCCGCCATGATCTCCTCGTCCGTCACGTTCACGACGATGCCGTTCGACTCGCGGATCGCCATGAGCGCCTTGTCCGCGTTGCGCGGCACGCCGACGGCGATGGAGTCGGCCAGCGTGTTCTCCTCCATCGGCTCCCAGGGCTTGTTCTCCGCGATGGCGCGGTTGATGGGGTGGCAGCCCTCGGCCTGCGCGGAAATGAGGCGCGGGAGCCTGTCGATAAAGCCGATGGCGTACAGGTCCTTGAGGCCCTTCCACACGCCTGCGATGGTGCAGCCGTCGCCGACGGAGATGGCGAGATAATCCGGCATCTTCCAGTCGAGCTGCTCGGCGATCTCGATCGAAACGGTCTTCTTGCCCTCGGAGAGGTACGGGTTGATGGCCGCGTTGCGGTTGTACCAGCCCCACTTGTCGATGGCCTTTTTCGACAGCTCGAACGTCTCTTCATAGTTGCCTTTGACGGAGATCACGTTTGCGCCGAAGGTCATCAGCTGCGCGACCTTACCCTTGGGCGCGCGCTCTGGAACGAAGATGAAGGTCTTGAGGCCCGCGGCCGCGGCGTTGCCCGCAAGAGAGCTCGCGGCGTTGCCCGTGGACGAGCAGGCGATGATCTTCGCGCCCGCCTCCCCCGCCTTGGCGACCGCCATGGCGGACGCGCGGTCCTTGAGCGACGCCGTCGGGTTCTGTCCGTCGTCCTTGACCCAGAGCCTTTTGAGGCCGAGCTGCTTTGCAAGGCGCGGCTCTTCGTAGAGCGGGCTCCAGCCCACGCGCAGCGGCGTGTCGGGCGTTGTTTCCTCCACCGGCAGCAGCTCGCGGTAGCGCCACATCGTGTTCGGGCGGGACTTGAGCTTTTCCTTTGTCAGATTCTCTTTGATGTAGTCGTAGTCATAGATGATGTCGAGAATGCCGCCGCACGAGCAGTTCGTGAGGTTCGCCGTGGCCTCGTATTCTTTCCCGCACTTGACGCAGCGGGCGCATTTGACGTTTTTTAACATAATAACTCCTTATTGTCCGCGCGCTGCGCGGTGGGTTTTTGCAGCGTGAAAGCGCTGCTGCTTTTTGTCCCCATATTCGCAGGGGGATGCGAGACAAAGGGGGTATTCTCTCTCCAAAGAGAATACCCCCTTTGGAACCCCCAGAGAAAGGCAAGGGGTCTTACCCCTTGACCCCGCACATTGGCAGTTTTTATCTTGAAGAGCTGCTCGCGCTGCGCAATCAGGTGCGGTGTACATGGCTTCGCCATGAACCCCTGCGTTTCGTGACAACTCTCAACCGCGCCTTACTATCGTGAGGCGCGAGTGACGTTTGCTTGGCGGCAGACTGCGTGCGAAATAGCGGCAATGCTTCGCTCGCCGCATTGTGGAGTGCTTCGGTAGACGGTGATTACTGTGTACTTCTACAAGATGGGCAGAGCGGCACCCGCAAGGGGTGTGCCGCATCCGTAAGGCAGCAGAGCCGCCAACGGCTGCGCAACAGCGGATGATAGGAGCAGAGGCAAATCGTATAGCAATGCTAAACGCGGCTTCGCCGCGCGCAGGCAGTTGCATTCCGGAGGCATCAAAGTAGTTCAAGCCCGAGACTGCCAAGCAAAGCCCTTCTCTTGGGGTTCCAAAGGGGCCATTCTCTTTTGCGAAAGAGAATGGCCCCTTTGACTCGCCCCCTGCACGGTGCAGGGGCAGAAGCAGCCCTTTCGGGCTGCAAAATCCCCGCGCGCTGGAGAGCGCGCAAAAAAAGGAGCACCCCTGCGGGTGCTCCCTTTCTTCACTCTCCCAAGAGCCGAACGACACTTTCCCAGCGGAGCTGGTCCGTGTCGTAGCCATACGACTTCCCCTTCGCGTCCGTGTAGCGGAAAAACGGCCCCTCCGTCCAGTCGTTGGACGGATTCACGAGCTCGACCTTCCAGATCTCAAGCGTCGAGCCGTCGCCGTAGTCGATCACGGCGTAGGGCATCTCCTCCGGCGCAGCGGCGGTGCGGCCCGCGCCGGCCTTGTCGATAAGGTATAAAAGGTCACTGAGATCGTCGATCGATACGTCCGTTTCGCTTCCGTTCACTGTGACGCGAAACGTCTCTGTGCTTCGCGCATCGCGCGTGCTGTCCGTCAAATCGGAGATAAAGGCATGAAAACGGAACTGGTAGTGACAGGCCCAGTACGTCAGGCCGCCGAACAGCAGAAACAGCGCACAGCAGAGCGCGATGGGGCCGGTCAAACGCTTGGGCTTCGGCTTGCCGCGGTCAACGGAATCGTAAAGTCCCATGACTTCCCTCCTGTTCTCTTGTCCGATCATTTTCTTTCCTCTCTATGCCGGTTGAATGCGAAAATTACTGGTTCGCCGCGCGCTCCGCCGCCTCGACGACATGGCTTGCGAGGATCGTGCTCGTCACGGTGCCAACGCCGCCGGGCACGGGGGTGATGGCCTCGACGACCGGCTCAACTTCGGCAAAGCGGGTGTCGCCGCAGAGGTTGCCGTCCGCGCCGACGTGGATGCCGACATCCAGCACGACCTGACCGGCGCGCACGCTCTCCGCGCCGACCATACCGGCCTTACCGGCGGCGACGACGAGGATGTCGGCCTCGCGGCAGATGTCGGGCAGATTCTCGCTGCGGCTGTGGCAGATGGTCACGGTCGCATGCTCGGCGAGCAGCAGCAGAGAGACCGGCTTGCCGATGACAAGGCTGCGGCCGATGACGACGACGCGCTTGCCTTTGATGGGGATGTTGTAGTGCTTGAGCAGCGCCACGCAGGCCGCGGCGGTGCAGGGGGGATAACCGCCCTTGGTGCCGGCGTACACGGCGGTCATGGAGCCGTCGGTGATGCCGTCCATGTCCTTTTTCGGGTCGAGCGCCGCGCGCGCCGCCTCGTCATCCAGGTGCCCCGGCAGCGGGCGGAACATCAGCACGCCGTGGACCTTCTCGTCCGCGTTTAGCGCGTGGATGTTCTCCATCAGCACCTTCTGCGTCACATCCTCGGGCAGAACGACCTGACGGACGGCGACGCCGACCTTTTCGCAGCGCCCCAGCGCACCGCGCTCGTAGGCCAGGTCATCCTCACGCGCACCGACGCGCAGGATGGCGAGGCATGGCTCTACGCCGTTTTTCTTCAGTTCTTCCGTCTTTGCATGGAGCCCCTCGGTCAGCGCCTTGGCGACCTCGGCTCCCTTGAGCAGCATAGCCATGGTAAAAATTCCTCCTCTGATCGACGCGGTCATCCGCGTTCCTATCCATGATTAGGATAACAAAATTAAAAATTGCTGTCAATTTCTTTTGACAAGCGCGGCGGGATATTATTTTACTTTCTTCGGCAGCTTGCCTTTTGCCGCGCTTTTTGCTACGATAGGAACGACAAGTTTTGAAAGCATCAGGAGGGGCATTCCCATGTCTGTGATCGAAGAGAAAAAAGCACTGAGAACCTTTATCCGCAAGAAAGAGCGCACGCTCGACCCCGTCTACAAGGCCGAGAGCTCCGAGGCCATCTGCCGCCACCTGCTCGCGCTCGATGAGTACAAGAGCGCGAAAGTCGTCTTCGCCTTTGCCGGCACCGAAAAGGAGATCGACACCTCGCTCTTTATGAACGAGACCATCGCCGCGGGCAAGACACTGATCCTGCCCCGCTGCGCCGCCGAGCATGCCATCGACCTGTGCGTCGTGCGTTCGATGGATGACCTGGAGGCGGGCGCCTACGGCATTTTAGAGCCGAAGAAGAGCTGCGCACTCGTCACCGCGGCGGACATCGACTTCGCCGTCGTGCCCTGCCTGTCGTTCGACCGCAAGGGCCGCCGTCTCGGTCAGGGCGGCGGGTACTATGACCGCCTGCTGCCGCAGCTCCACTGCCCGACGGTGCTCATCTGCCGCGAGCAGCTCATGTCGCCCGAGGTGCCGGTCGAGGAGCATGATATGCGCTGCACGATGCTGGTTACGGAGAAAGGGATTTTGACGCCGGAGGCGTAAAAGAGCTTTTTTCCTGCACCGGTGCAGGAGGACGATTCCCGCACCGTGCGGGAGTGCGTAAAAGGGGGATACTCTCTTTCGAGAAAGAGAGTATCCCCCTTTACAACCCCCGAGAGAAAGGACGAGGGGCCTTCCCCCTCGACCCCGCACATTGGCAGTTTTGGGCTTGAAGAACTGCACGCGCTGCGCAATCAGGTGCGGTGTACATGGCTTCGCCATGAGTCCCTTCGAGTCGTTACCGGTTGCAACCGCGCCTTACTATCGTGAGGCGCGTGTGACGGCAGCACGGCGGCAGACTGCCTGCGGGCGCGGCATTGCTGCGCTCGCCGCGCTTTTTAGTTTTCAGCTGAGGCGGCACTGCTGATGGGTTCGTCGGGAATGATGTCGTGGGAGATGACTTGGTCTTCTGCGTCCAGAAGAGCTTTGTGCAACGTTTCGCGGGCAAGAATGCCTTTTCCTTCGTCGTACAGGTCGATGGCTTCGCTCATGCTGCGCACCAGTGCACAGTACAGATTTTTGTATGTCAGCATAAAATTACACTCCTTATACTTCATCTTTAGAAGTATATTATCATTCGTCACCGTTAAAATCAAGATAAGAAACTTCATCTTATGAAGCTGGCGGTGCGTGATGAAAATTTACTGGTCGGGCGACTCGAAAAATATAATCGGCGCAAAAGTCCGCGCGCTGCGATTGGAAAAGAAATGGTCGCAGCACGATTTGGCGACAAAAGTGCAGCTGCTCGGCTGCGAATGCTCCGACCTCACCATCCTCCGCATCGAAAAAGGCGACCGCTTCGTCCCCGACTACGAAGTCAAAGCCCTCGCCAAGGTCTTCAACGTTTCCTACGAATCCCTATTAGACGATTAAAGCGCTCCCTACGGGAGCGCTTTCACTATTTCATCCGCGGCGAGCGCCAGCAATGCCGCATTCCGCAAGCAGTCTGTCGCCGTGCTGCTGTCACTCGCGCCTCACGAAGTAAGGCGCGGTTGCGACCGGTCGCGACTCGCAGGGATTCATGGCGAAGCCATGTACACCGCACCCAATTCCGCAGGCCGCGCAGCTCTTCAAGCTACAATCTGCCAATGCAAAATTTCTCTCGGGGGATTGAAAGGGGGATACTCTCTTTTGAAAGAGAGTATCCCCCTTTTCCCCTTTATCCGTGCAGTGCCATCGGCACTGCTATTCCCCCTCCACGCGCAGCGTGAAAAGCCTCCTCTTATCTGCAAAGATAAGAAAACCACCCCTCGCTGCTGCGAGTTTCTTCGATCGTCCAGCCCGCTTCGACGAGCTTCTCGCGCACCTCGTCGGCGCGGGCGTCGATGATGCCCGAGCAGAGGAAAATGCCACCCTTTTTGAGGAGCTTCCCCACCTGCGGGGCGAGCGCAATGATGACGTCCGCGACGATGTTCGCAACGATCACGTCATAGTCGCCGCCGAACTCCTTCTGGAGCCTTTTGTCGCTGAGCACGTCTCCCGCGCGGACGGTGTAATGCTCCTTGCCGACGCCGTTGAGCGCGGCGTTTTCATACGCGACGCCGACGCACTTGTCGTCGATATCGCAGGCAAAGGCGTCCTTCGCGCCGAGCAGCAGCGCGGCGATGGATAAAATGCCGCTGCCGCAGCCAAGGTCTAAAACCTTTTCCCCGCCGTGGATATGCTGCTCAAGCGCCTGTAAGCACAGCCGCGTCGTGGCGTGGCTGCCGGTGCCGAACGTCAATCCGGGATTTAAGACAAGCTTGACGCGCCCGTCCTCCTGCGCCTGCTCCCATTCCGGCACGACGAGCAGCCGCTCGCCGATCTCCATGGGCTTGTAGAACTGCTTCCAGTTGTTCTCCCAGTCCGCGTCTTCGACATTTTCTATGCTGAGGATCAGCGGCGCGTACTCGGGATGCTGCTTTTTGAAGGCCGACAGACCGATACGGAACTGCGCGAGGGTGTTGTAGCCCCCGGCGCTGTCCTCCAAATAAAACGTGATGCGGCTCTTGCCGTGCATCTGCTCCATCAGCTCGTCGTCGACATAGTCCCAGTACTGGTGGTTATTTTCGAGGAAGTCCTTGAAGTCGCCCTCCTCGTCGATCATCAGGCTGTCGATGCCGTACTCGCTCAAAAGCTCCGTCGCGGGTTCGATGCCCGCGGGCTGCGTGTCAAGGTGTAATTCCAGCCACTTCATCGCTCAGTCCCCACAAAGAACAGGCCCAACGTACCGCAGCCGGTGTGCGCGCCGATGACGGGGCCGATGAACTCATCGCGCACGTCCGTCACGCCGAAGCGCTCCTTGAGCAGCCCCTTGACGTACTCGACGGACTCCGGGCAGTTGGCGTGGCAGATGAGCATGGGCTGGTTTTTCTCCGGCTCGACGCCGATCTCGCCAACCTTGTCGACAAGCGCGCGCAGCGCCGCCTTCGTGCCGCGGGCCTTGCTCACGGGGGTCAAGCAGCCCTCGCTGTCCGTGTGCATGACGGGCTTGATGCCGAGCATCGTGCCGACCAGCGCCGCCGTGGAGCTCACGCGGCCGCCGCGCTTTAAGTGGTTCAGATCGTCGACGATGAACCAGTGGCACTGGCTCTGGATGATGGAGCGGACGTAGGCATCCAGCTCGTCGATGGTCAAATTCTTCTCGCGGCGCTCACGCACGGCGCGATAGAGCAGCATGCCCTGCCCGCGCGAGGCGGACAGCGAGTCAATGACTAAGATCTTCGCCTCGGGGTACTTTTCGCGCAGGTCCTCCGCCGCGATGCAGGCGGACTGATACGTTGTGGACAGCGCGCTCGAAAAGCAGACGCAGAGGATGTCCTTGCCCTCCTGCAAGACCTTTTCCATCGCGTCGGTGAACTGGCCAACGTTGGCCGCGGCGGTCGTGCAGTCCGCGCCCGCGGCGATCTTGGCGAAAAATTCCTCGGGCGACATGTCCGCGTGGTCAGGGGTATTCAAAAGCGTCTTGCCCTCGATGGTGAACGAGAGCGGCAGGACCGTCAACTCGAGCTCTTCGACCTCCTGCTGGCTCAGATCGCAGCAGCTATCGGTCATAATGATATAATCACGCATTACAGCACTTCTCCTTTCAGGGAAGAAAATCACGTTTTTGTCTTTTGTATCCTATCGGATGCCATATTATACCAAATTCCCCCACAGCCTGTAAATATGTCGTGAAATTTATTTTCCCTTCCGCTTCGGCATAGCCGCATGGAATTTGCAAAGGGGCG
>OJOL01001752.1_pt1 | contig 12874 bp, 10 predicted proteins | sample 1598121 | NCBI WGS metagenome assembly OJOL01 (sample SAMN01915219, study PRJEB22387) | human gut metagenome | isolation source: stool | host: Homo sapiens | place: USA
CATGGCATGCAAGAGGTCAGCGGTTCGATCCCGCTATTCTCCACCAAAAAAGCACCATACTTCATGTGAAGTATGGTGCTTTTCTTTTTGCTGAAGCCGATTTTTGGGACTGCATTGCTTCGCCTGCACCGTTTTCAGGCCTTTGCAGGCAGTTCCTATACAACCCCCAACTTTTGACTTTACACCGTTTTCAAAAAGGAATGTTTGCCGCCCGTTTTTTAGCAGGTTGCTGCATCATCCCCTTCAATGTACGGCGTAAGGTCGAAGTTGAAGGTAATGTTGAGCGGATACCCACGATAAACATCTACTCTGCGGATAAGCTGATTGACAATCATTTTCTTTGCTTCAAAACTGGCACTGTCGTACAGGTCAGCATAGGAAATCAGCTCATCATACAAGTGCCTGTCGTTATGCGATTTTTTAATCGTTCAGCATTTCTTCAAACTGTGCCATATATGCCTTGTACTGTTTGAGAATCTTCGTGGTCTCCACTTTCACATAGGCATCATCAGGCACCTTGGGGAGATACTTCATCAGGAAATCAACATCCTGTTGGATTCGCCGGACGGCAGCTTCCAGTGCAGAATAGTTGATTCCGTAGAATAGAAATTCTGCTTGCTTTCATAATCTGCTAAAAGTACGCAAGTATGAAGGAAAAGCAAGAAATACGCAATGTACCCTCTTTTAAAAAGAGGGTACAAAGAAAGGAAATTCAAAAAAACTGTAGTTTGAGTTATAAATACTGGATAAAGAATTTCTGCGCGGCCTGCACTCGTTCCTTTTCACCAGCCTCATGGGCGAAGCCCGGAAGGATCGTCAGCTCCGTATGGACGCCGTGCTCCTGGAAATTTTTCTGCAGGCTCTTCATACGGGCTACGCGGTTATCGCCATACGGGGAGTCGCCGATAAACTTGTTGTCGAGCTCGCCGACACTGATGAGGACGGGTACCTTCTTTACGGCTTCGAGGTCGACATCATAACCGAAGTAATCCTTGAAATCACGGATACCCCAGAAGTAGTCCTCGTCTGGATTCAGGAAGGTCGGACGGCCAGGTGCACCGATGGAGCAGGCCTTCAGACGATCAGGGTGAGCGAGCAGGAAGCGGTTTACGAACTGCCCGCCACCAGAGTGTCCGAACATGAAAAACTGATCTGTGTGAACGCCTGGATAGCGCTTCGCCATATCCTCAATCATATCGAGGAGAATCAGATCATAGCGGATGCCGTCGCAGGAGAGGAGCTTATAGCTGTTGAAGTCATCGCGCTGAATGAGTCCACCCGGGAACATAGGCGCAAGCACAGCCATATGATATTTGTCGGCGAGTTCCTTCGCCTGCTTGATGTACTCTTCGATTGCACAGCCGGTTCCATGGATGATGACGAGGAGAGAGTACTCATGCTCCTCTTCGTCGTAGTAGTAGTCTGGGAGATGCACCCAGTAGTGGAAACGCAGGTCGGTCGGACAGTGCCAGAGCATATTTAAGTAAGCATTGCCGAACAGGTTTTTCTGCTGCTCAAGCGTGAGATTCGTAGCCAAAGGATTCTGATTTGCCATACAGTACCTCCAGGATTACAGGAATTTACCGAAAACGAAGCTTGCGATGACGAGCATGATGGCACCACCGATTCTGGAAGAAATCTGAGCATAGGACATCAGCTCCATGCGGTGCGCAGCGCCGAGACACTGTACGTCGCCGGCACCACCGCCGTTTGCCATACAGAGTCCGGCAGTCAGCATTCCTTCTACAGGATAGAAGTGGAACAGCTTACCGACGATGAAGGTTCCGATCATCGCACCAATGACAGTCGCCATGATGATGACGATATACGCTGGGTTTGTGAAGACCTTCGCGTAGTCTGTGAGGTTCGTACCGATACCAACGGTAATCATCAGTGGGAAGGACATATACTTTACGAAGAATTGCTGCATGCCCCTTGCGCCGGCCTTCACGTTTTCCGGCAGGATATTCGTCATATTCAGAATCGCCATCAGGATGACCATGAAAGCGAAGGTATGAATACTGAAGCCGAGGTTTGCATGGTTGATGATGGAGATGTGCTTTGCGTAGAGGTTAGCTACATTGAAGCATACGACACCGAGTGCGAGACCGGTTGCGTAGTCGGCTGCGGTCAGCTTCACGTCACTGGACTTCGTGCTGACATTTTCTTCACCGACCATGAGACGACCATTACCCGTCATGGATGGCTTGATCTGGCCGAGCTTGTTCAGCAGTGCAGACATGAAGACGGCGCAGAGATTGCCAATGCTGATGATTGCAAAGGCAGATGCATACCAGGAGGAGGCATCACCGCCGGTTGCAGCAGCCCACATCTTGCTCATCGGTGTGATACCGGCACCATTGCCACCGCCCATGACTGGAATTGCATAGGTGGCGATCGCCTCGATTGCGCCGACGCCAGTGATGGCACCTACGAGACCAGCGAGGCCGAGTGCACCTGCAATACCTGCAAGAATCGTCGGAACGAATCCGGCGAAGGATTTGATGAGCATCTTACGATCAACCGAGAGCACAGAGCCGGTGATCAGGACGAGAATGTAGAGATCGAGGAAACCGGTGGAGCCGTTGAAGGTATTCAGGGCTTCCATCGAGCCTTCACCGATCAGGTGGAAGGTGTTCATCGCGCCGGCTACGAGGCAGGAGAAGAGCATGCCGCCGCCGAACCAGGTCTTCCAGACCGGGATATGGTCACCGACCCAGCCGAGCAGCGTGCCGATGATCATCGCGAAGGCGAGTGCGCCGACCATGTTGGTCAGCATCCAGTCATTGGCTGCCATCACCATCATCAGTATACTGAATATAAGGTACATCCACAGAGGGAACCCAAGGATTTTCGTTTCTTTTAACTTATTCACAGTAAATCCTCCCAAAAAGTGATACAGAATTTTTAAAGCACTTTTATTTGCCGGCAAATTTGATAAATGTATTGTACAAAAATGGGAATAATTGTGCAAGACTGTGACAATGGCGATTCTTCTATGGGACGATAACCATTTGGAATGGACATAGCGCCATAAAACAGAAAAAGAAGCACTCGCTCTGTACTGCAAATTGAATGACGAATGCTTCTCCTTTTTCTGTTATGAACCTGATTCCAAAATGTTATCGATTTTTAGCAGATGCGCTGATCATGTAGCGCCAGACGATTTCTGCAGAAGGGGATAAGTTGCGGCCCTTCTTTCGGGCGACGATGACATAACGATACAGAGTATCGCCTTTTATCGTGCCATAGACCGGGTTTTGACCAGTAGATGAATTACGAATCGTCGTGTGCGGCAACAGGGCGATGCCACAGCCGCTGCAGGCAACGAGATATCGTGTGTCAACATAATCAATGCGCTGCGGATGAATCGGTGTGATGTGATATTTTCTGAAAAAAGATTTTTCGGCATCATACAGCCCCTGACCTGGCGTCGCCAGAATATATCGGAGCGACGGATTACGGAAACGGCTGATGTCGATTTCAACCGGATGCTCGAGTGAATTATCGGAGATATCTAGGTCCTCCAGAATCGGTGATTCCTGTGGAATGACAAATACGAGCGGATCCTCCTGTACTGGCATATACTCGATGTTTTCGGAGTGTACAGGTTCAGTATAGATGGCTAAGTCGATGGATTCGCTTTCCAGCTCTTCTTCGCACTGCTGAGAGTTGCGATTCAGGTAACTGAGATGTATCTCTGGATGTGTCATCATGAAAGGTGCTGCCTGAACAGCAGCGTAGGCGCCACCACGATGCGTTGTGGCAATCAGTACAGGCTCTGCTGGAATCTGATTAAACTGTCGAAGACTATCCATCATCTCGCTTTCGAGCTGCACATAGCGCCGAGCAAAATCGAGAAAAATTTCGCCCTGTGGTGTAACGCTGATCGGGCTGTGCATGCGGTCAAAAGGCGAAAAGCCCAACTCTTTTTCAAGCTTATTCAGCTGTTTGGTCAGTGCCGGTTGCGAGATAAACAGTCGCTTCGCCGCCTGGGTAATGTTTCTGTATTTTTCTACCTCGAGCACATAACGGAAAATACTTGTATCCATGTGGACCTCCGAAATCGATGTCTTAACGATAATATATCAGAATCAGAGCGAAAAATAATTAAAATTTCGGGTGATGCGCTGTTTCTGCAAAGCAATAAGGCCTAGCTTATCCATGCCGTTGAAAGAAAACAGCTATCGAAACTATAGATTCCAATTGCAAAAACATTGAAGAAAATGCCAAAAAAGAGACTCCGGATACTGAAATGAACCCCAAAAGTTAGACAAAAATGGGTCTTTCCCAAATTTTGTGTAAAGTCCAGACAGCTATAAAACAAGAGCGATTTTAATATGAGGCGAAAGACGGCGAAACCGGCTGTCGCCTTAACAATAACATAACGCCGGCAAGGGGGAATGTCAAGGGCGGCAGTGGCATTCATGCCGGGCATGAGGCTGCCGGTGTCGTCGATGCGGATGGTGACGGGATAGGTGGTGGTGCCGCCGCTGGTGGTGCCTGCAGAGGAGATGCTGGTGACGATGCCCTCAAAGGTGCGGTCGCTGATGGCGTCGGCGGTGATCTCGGCCTTCTGGCCACCTGAATGTCGAGAATGTCCAGCTCATCGACGTCCAGCGTCATCTCGAGGTAGCTCAAATCGTAGATGACGCACATCGCCCTTGTTGACCGTGTCGCCCACCTCGAAGTCGGCGGTCAGGACAGTACCCTTGACCATCGGCTTGACGGTGTAGGTGTCGGCGGCGGTGATGGTGCCGTCGGCGCTGTAGCTGTTGACGATGTTCCGCTTTTCGGGTCTCGTCTCAACATACTGGGCGCTGGCGGCAGCGGGCTTTGCACTGTTCTTCGGGACAAGCACGGCTGCGGCCACCGCTGCCGCGCAGACGACGGCGATGATGGGCTTCCAGTGCTTTTGGATAAAGGGCTTCACGCCCGCCGGAGCCGGCTGGGCAGAGGCCGTGTCAAGGCCGACGAGATATTCCGGATCGACCTTGTCCTGTGGTTTCTTTTTTGATAGCATGGTGATTTGCCCCTCCTAAGAGATTTCGCGGGGAGCACTTCTCCCCATCTGACAGGGAGAAGTATACATTCCAAATCTTAGGAAATGCTCGAGAAATTTATTAAGATGCGCTTAAGAGGGATGAAGTTTTTATGAAAAAACAGCGCAGCCTGTGGGTTTTCCACAAGCTGCGCTGTTTTTGTACAATGTAAACCTCTCAGTCTGCCTTCGGCAGCCAGCTCCCCTACCGAGGGGAGCCTCTGGCGAAGAGATTAAGTTTTCCGGTATGCCAAGGCCTCCCCTCGTTAGGGGAGGTGGCAGCGCGTCAGCGCTGACGGAGAGGTTATTTCTCGATGGGAAACAGCAGCGTGATGCAAAAGCGTTCGCCGCTCTGCTTGATGCGGCATACTGCGTGCATCTTTTCCATCATGGTCTCGATGCTGGTGAGGCCGACCTTGGTGCTGTCGGTGCGGTGCTGGCCGGGGAGGACGGCATTTTCAAAGGCAAGCCCGGCTTTGCCGTTCTCTTTGACGAAGCGGACGGAAATGTCCTGCGCCGGATCGGCGTATTTGAGCAGGTTCGAGGTGATGTTGTCGAGGATGCGGCGGACGTACTGCTCTTTTACGGTGAGGGTGTCGTCCTCCTCGCCCAGCTCGAGGGCGCAGGCAAAGCCCCGCTCCTGCAGCTCGCCCACCATCTCGGTCAGCGGCTCCTCGAATATCTGGGAGAAGCGGGCCGGCGGGTCGAGGACGGCCACGGTATCCCGGGTGACGAGGGCGTATTCGAAGAGGTTGTCCGACAGCTGCTTGAGCTGGCGGGCTTTGGTGTCTATCTTGGCAAGGTAATCTTCGGCCTGCGCCGTCGTCTCATATTTGCGGTGGCGAAGGATCTCGGTGTAGAGCAGCAGGGTGGTCAGGGGCGTACGGAGGTCGTGGCTCATCTCGGTGATAAGGTTTTTCACCTTGGCGGCGGCGGCCGCCTCGTCCTCGTGCTGCTGGCGGAGGGTGAGACGCATGGAGTCGAGGCTGGACGCCAGCGTCGTCAGCTCGTCGCTGCCCTGCCCCGTGATGGGGTGGTCAAGGTCGCCGCCCTCCATGGCCTGGATCTCTTCGCTGAGCTGGACGATGTACTTCACAATGCCCCGGCTCCCCCAGAGGAAAAAGAGGGGGAAGGATGCGAGGCAGATGATGAGCAGGAGATCACAGCCGGTGCTGTAACAGGCGTCGAAACCGTTGTAGTAGAGCAGGGCCGTGATCTCACCGTCCGAGAAGTTCAGGGTGTAGACGGGCGACCAGTCGTAGAAGGGGCCGTGCTGGTGACTGTCGGTCAGCTCAGGGGCCTCCGGGTCGTTGTTCTTGTAGTAGTGGCGGGGGGCGTAGGACGAATAGATGAGCTTCTGGTCGCGGTAAAGCTCCAACAGGTTATAGTGATGGCTCCGCGTCCAGTCGGTGAGCTTTTTGATGTCTGTGCTGGAAAGGGAATTTTCGGTGATATAGTTCTGCAGCTCGTTGACCTGATACTGGGAAGCTTTGGTCTGAACCTCGGGCTGGTCGAAATAAAGACGGAGGCCCTTGTTCAGCACCACCTGCAGAAAGCCCAGCAGCAGAAAGCTTGCCAGTCCCGACAGGATGATGAGCCGGGTGAACTGTTTCGCCAGACCGTGCTTTTCAGGTGCTGCCATTGCCGTCCTCCTGCGCCGCAAAGCGGTAGCCTTTGCCCCAGACAGTGCAGATGCGCTGAGGATTCTGAGGGTTATGCTCTACTTTCATCCGCAGATTGCGGATATGCACCATGACGGTGCCGTTGGAGACGTAGAAATACGGCTCGCCCCACACGGTCTCGTAGATGACCTGCACCGGGAAGATGCGCTGGGGGCTCTGCATCAGCAGCTTGAGGATCTTGTACTCGGTCTCGGTCAGGTCGGCCTCCTGCTCGTCCACCCAGACCCGGTTGCAGTCCAGCGCGATGCGCACGCCGTGGAGCTCCAGCATCTGAGCGTCGGGCCTGGGGTGGTGAGGTTCGGCCTGGTCTTTGCCCTGATAGACGCAGTAGCGCCGCAGCAGAGCCTTGACCCGGGCGCTCAGCTCCGCGAAGGAGAAGGGCTTGGCCAGATAGTCGTCGCCGCCCGCCGTCAGGCCCAGAAGCTTATCGGATTCCTGCGATTTTGCGGTGAGAAAGAGGATGGGGACGGTGGAGGTCTTCCGTATCTCCTCGCAGACCCGCAGGCCGCTCATGCCGGGCATCATGATGTCGAGGATGACCAGATCGACTTCCGGTGTGAGCAGGCTGAGGGCGCGGGGGCCGTTTTCGGCTTCGAGGATGCGGTAGCCCTCCCCGGACAGAAGGATGCGCACGCCGTCCCGGATGTCCGGGTCATCCTCTACGATCATGATGGTCTGCATAGTCTATGATTCCTTTCCTGTATTGCATAGTGTCAGTATAGCAGATTTTCTGCATTGTGGACAGCTTATCACATCCTTCTTGGGATTTGTGGGATAAAATCCTAAGGAATTCTTAAGAAAGCGGCCATTTTGCCTCTTGCGGAGCGGGGCGGGGGAGAGTATTCTTATAAAAGAATACACAGGAAGTGAGGGTATCCTTATGCACAAAAAAGTTTTGGTATGTCTGCCCCTGAACGACGCCCACCGCGCCGCGCTGGAGGCATCCGTGCCGGAATTTGAATTCCGTTTCAACGCGCTGGACGACGTCCACGCCGAAGATGTGCTCTGGGCCGATGTCGTGCTGGGCAACGCACCGGTGTCGATGATCAGCCAGAACAAGCACATCGAGTGGTTCCAGTCCAACTCCGCCGGCCCCGACGCCTATCTGAAACCCGGCGTCCTGCCCGAAAACTGCATGGTGACTAACGCCACCGGTGCCTACGGTCTGGCCATCAGCGAGTGGATGCTGGCCATGTGGCTGGGCATCCAGAAGGATATGTTCCTCTACCGCGACCGCCAGAATCAGCGCCAGTGGGCTCCCATTGACCGCCCCGTGAGGGGCATCACCGGGGCGCGGGTGCTCTGCGTCGGCATGGGCGACATCGGCTCCAACTTCGCCCGCCGCGCCCATATGCTGGGCGCTGAGGTGGTGGGCGTCCGCCGCACGGTCCACCCCGACACGCCCTGCCCGGACTACTGCCTGCGTGTGGTGGCCCAGAGCCAGCTGGACGAGGAGCTGCCCGAGGCCGACCTCATCGCCCTGAGCCTGCCCGGCACCCCTGAGACCAACAAGCTGTTCAACGCCGAGCGCTTCGCCCGCTGCAAGGACGGGGCCATCCTCATCAACGTGGGCCGCGGCACCACCGTGGACAGCGACGCCCTCGTGGAGGCCCTGCGCAGCGGCAAAATTTTTGGCGCGGGCCTCGACGTCACCGACCCGGAGCCTCTGCCTGCCGACCACCCGCTGTGGGGTGAGCCGGGCGCTATCATCACGCCCCACAACTCCGGCAAGTTCAGCCTGCCCAAGACGCTGGACAACATCGTGGACATCTTCATCCACAACCTCAAGCGCTACGCTGAGGGCCTGCCGCTGGACAATCAGGTCAACCGCACCACCCGCTATGCCGCCGACCAGAACGGCGGCCACCGCCTGCTGAGCACCCTGTAAAACACTGTAACGATGAAAACGCCATCTGCGCCGAGACGCAGATGGCGTTTTTGCTACTTCACAGAGATGACCGGCGGCGGGAAGCTGTCCAGCGCCGTCCAGTCGGGCTTATAGATGCGGAGGAAAAGGTGGAATTTTTCGTCCGAGACGGGGAGCCAGTTGGTAGTGTCCTCGGGCGCGTCCTTGGAGAGGGTGACGTCCACCGAGCCGTCGGCGTTCCGATGGAGGCCGGAACGATCGTTCACGCAGTAGCGGCTGATGGGGTTGTCGATGAGGAAGTTGTCCTCGCCGTAGGCCGTCACCGACCAGAAGCCGTTGCCCACTGTGGGCGGGAGGGCGTCGAAGTGGAGCGTGTAGGTCTTTTGGCCCGTAAGGTCGGCCCCGGCGCTGTCGGTGGAGGTGCGCGGGTAGATGGCGATGTCGGTGGTGTTGGCCCCGAGGCCCATCAGGGCGACCATCGTCCGGTAGTCGTAGGCGGTGCCGAAATTGCCGATGGGGTCGCCATAGTAGATCCACTGGCCCATCTGGCGGGAATAGCGTGCTGCCTGTGCCCGGAGGCTGCTCTTGAGCTGAAGGAGCAGCCGCTTCCAGCGCAGCCCGCCGAGAGGGCCGAGGGCGGAGGCGTCGAACTGCTGGCCCGGGCCGACGGAAAGGGCCGCGAGGCTGCGGAGAAGAGGCGCGTCCGCCTCGGCGGGCGGGTCTGTCTCCATCAGCCGGTTGGCGGTGTCGAAAAACTCCTGCGGCGTCATGGCGAGTACCTTCTGCACCGGGACGAAATCGTTCTCCGGAGAATAGCTCCCTTCCGGCGCAGCGGCCAGCCCGGCGGGGTAGGCCGAGAGGGGCATCAGCTGCATCCGGCCCTGAAGCGCCGCCACGTTCGGCAGGTCGTCCGGCCCGGAGAGCATGATGCGGGCGATGGTCCAGACCGTCCGGGTGGGAATGTCGATGCGCCGGACGCCCTCGGGCAGCGTGCCCTCCCAGCTCGAGTAGGCGATGGCGTAGGCCCCGGGTGCTTCCAGCACGGCGGCGGTGTTCGTCCATGCGTCCAGTACCTGCACGTTGAAAAAGCGGTCGGCCTCTGGCACGACGTAGATTTGAGGCTCGGCGCTGACGTCCAGCCACGCCTGCGTGTAGATGGTGTCCACATTGGGGCTGACGACCGTGCGGCTGGAAGCGTCCAGCAGCTTCCGGGCGTGGATGAACTGGTTGACGGGGGCGCGGCTGGCGGAAGCGGTCTTCGTGTTGGTGGAGACGGTCTTGGTGGCGTCCACGAGCACCAGCGGGAAGGCGTAGAGATAAGCTTCTTCCAGCAGGGTCTGGATGGCAGAAGCCGCATCGGCTTTCTGGGCCGGCAGCAGCGTGACGCCGCAGGCGGCGGCAGCGGCAGAGGAGAGCTTGAGGAAATCGCGGCGGGTCATTTTCATGGCGGGAGTCCTCCTGCTTTGTCAGATTCAGCGGGCCAGAACGATGGAAAGGGTGACTTCCTTGGCGTCGGGCGAGAGGTCGAAGCTGCCGCCGTCCTGTGCGGTGAGGCAGATAGTGTAGACCTTCTTCGCGCTGAGACGGGCCGGGGCATCGTCGAAGTGCCAGTCGGACACCTCGTGGTAGCGGCCATCCGTGCCGAGGGCGAAGAGCTTATAGTCGGCGGCATTTCCGGTCAGGCCGTTGATGCGGAAAGAAACAGTAGTCGCGGGGTGGAGGTTGTCGAGGGTGGCGGTGTGGAGCCAGCTTGCGGGGGTGCCGGCGCCGCCTGCGGCCTGGAACTCTGCCGCCGAAAGCAGCCGGCGGGAGGTCTTGTCCAGATCGACCTTCCGGTAGGGCATCTCGGGCAGGAAGACGAAGCGGTCCTGCAGGCGGAGCAGCTCTTTGTAGCCGGTGGGGCAGTAGAGCTTGTTGCCGTCACGGCCCGCGTACATACCGATGGCCATGTTGTTGTAGCCGTAGAGGGAGGCAACGTCCACGGTGAGGACGGTCTTTCCGGTGTCGAAGTCCAGCACGATGTACTGCCACATGCCGCTGTCCACATCCTGCACGAAGCCGTAGATGTAGCCGGTGGCGGTGGAGAGCTTCATCATGGAAGTGTCGCTGAGGTCGTCGCGGCACCAGACGCTCTTCATGGTCCAGCCGTCGGCGGTGCGGATGGTGTCCACCCGTTCGACGCCGGGCATGATCATGCAGTTGCCCTTGAGCAGCCAGTTGCGGTCGTAGATGTTCTCGTAGCTCTGGATGGACGAGTCACTGTCGGGCTTTGCGAGGTTGGGGCTGCCTGCGCCGAACCAGTTGCAGACGATGGTGCTGACCCGGCCATTGCCGTGGTCGTAGACGATGGCCGAATTTTCCACCGACACCGGCATGTTGGCGGGCAGCTCGTCGATGACCGGGTGGCTGGCGGCGACTTCGCCGGTGCGGATGTCCACAGCCATCAGACTGACCGTCTCGAGGTTGTCGGTGAAGAAGACCAGCTCCCGGCTCAGAGAGGGCGAGCAGCCGCCGCCCCATGCCAGACCGCCGCCGGTGGTGGCAGCGCCTTCGCGGCTGTCTTTTGCGCCCACGCTGTCGTAGGGGGTGCGCCAGACGACTTCAACGCCGCCGTTGGCACGCAGCAGGTAGCAGGCAAGGTTCGTCAGGATGACCGCACCCTCCCGGCAGGAGGCAATGCCGTTTTCAGCACCCTCGCCCGGAGCGGGAGCGTAGACATGGACTTCGTGGTCGAGGTCGGCAGCACCGCCGGCAAGGATGGTTTCGATGGCGTTGTGGGAGATGTAGCCCATCGCGCCCTGCTGGCCGCGGCTGGGGTAGATGCGGAAGCCGCCGGTGACGAACCAGAGGTTGCCGTCGTAGTCAAAGACGATGGAGAGCAGGTTCTGCTCGAGGCTGCGGCCAAGCACCCGCTCGGCAGCCTCTTTGATGTTGATGTCCAGTACCTTTTCAAAAACCGGCAGAGGCGTACCGTTCTCGTCGGTGGCACGAAGCATCAGCACATGGTTGTGGCTGGTGGGGCAGACGATGAGGTTGCGCCCGTCCACAAAGGAATAGGAGCTTTGGATGAGATAGCCGCCGCCGTCGTGCTTGGCGGGAGAGAAAAAGCCGATGGTGCGGACTTCTTCGGCGTCGAGGTCACGGATGGCCAGACCGCCCAGGAACGGGCTGACGGGGTTATCGAAGTTGTCGAAGAAGATGGCCGGGGAGGCGTTGGGGTTCGTCTTTTCCATTGCCACGTTGACCTCGGGGCAGATGCCCACGGGGAGGATGGCGTCGGTGGAGTCAGTGTTGTAGCAGTCGTGGTGGATGTTTGACTCGCTGCGGCCCATAAAGGGGTTGGCGTCCACGACTTTTGCCGTCAGAGGCTTCGGCGGCAGGGCGGTGTCTGCGCCGTGGAAAAGGTCGGACAGAAGGCAGTCTGCCCTGGCGGCGGGGGCCAGCTGGCAGGACAGCAGTGTGAGAGCGGAAGCGCTGAGGAAGTTGCGTCGGGTCATTTTCATAGTGGAGTCCTCCTTTTTTGATAACATGACCTCTCAGCCTCCCCTCGATAGGGGAGGTGGCACGCCGCAGGCGTGACGGAGAGGTTATAAGTTCAGCAGAATATTCACCCGGAACAAACAGTTCTCGGTCTCGACGGTCATAGAACCGCCATATCTGGAAACAGCCGTCTGGATGGAGACGAGGCCGATGCCCATTCCGTCGTGTTTCGTGGAGTGGAGGGTGCCCTGCTGGCGCTTGAGCACGCCGTCATAGCGGTTCTCCACCAGCAGGCCCAGCATGGCGGGGCTCAGCATCCGGGCCATCACCTTCACCTGCCGCTGTTCGGGCGGCAGCTTCTGGCTGGCGTGGAAAGCATTTTCCAACAGATTGCCCAGCATCATGCAGAAGTCGGCCTCCGGGATGGCCAGCTGGCGGGGCAGTTCCAGCCGCCAGTCCACCGGCACGCCGAGGCTGTGGGCCTCGTGGTCGTAGTGACCGGCCAGAGCATCCACGGCAGGATTCGCGCAGAGGGTGGGGCGCTCCTCGCTCAGCTCGGATTCGTACTGGTGCAGGTAGTTTTTCAGCTCATCCACCTGCCCGGCCTCGGTGAGTCCGGCGATGACGTGGAGATGCTGGCGGAAGTCGTGGCGGAGATGCCGGGTCTGCTCCATATAGGCCCGCAGCTCGGTGTAGCGGCGGGATTCCACGGCCAGAAGCTGGTTTTCCCGGTCGAGCTGGGCGCTGCGGGTGTATTCCCGGGCCACCTGATACATCTCGTACAGCAGCAGAAAGATGCCCAGC
>OJOL01001753.1_pt1 | contig 12872 bp, 8 predicted proteins | sample 1598121 | NCBI WGS metagenome assembly OJOL01 (sample SAMN01915219, study PRJEB22387) | human gut metagenome | isolation source: stool | host: Homo sapiens | place: USA
GTGTTCCCTATATCGTGGTGTTCATGAACAAGTGCGATCAGGTCGACGATCCCGAGCTGCTGGAGCTGGTGGAGATGGAGGTCCGTGAGCTGCTGGACTTCTACGGCTTCCCCGGCGATGATACCCCCATCATCCGTGGTTCCGCTCTGAACGCCCTGATCTCCGAGTCCACCGATCCCAACGCTCCTGAGTATGCCTGCATCAAGGAGCTGATGGACGCTGTTGACACTTGGATCCCCACCCCCGACCGCAAGGAGGATATGCCCTTCCTGATGCCCGTCGAGGACGTGTTCACCATCTCCGGCCGTGGTACCGTTGCTACCGGTCGTGTGGAGCGTGGCGTGCTGAACCTGAACGAGAAGGTCGAGATCGTTGGTCTGTCCGACGAGAAGCGTGAGACCACCGTTACCGGTATCGAGATGTTCCACAAGCTGCTGGACTACGCTGAGGCTGGCGACAACATCGGCGCTCTGCTGCGTGGCGTGGCTAAGACCGAGATCGAGCGTGGTCAGGTTCTGTCCAAGCCCGGTTCCATTCATCCCCACACCAAGTTCGTTGGTCAGGTGTACGTTCTGACCAAGGACGAGGGTGGCCGTCACACCCCCTTCTTCAACAACTATCGTCCCCAGTTCTACTTCCGTACCACCGACGTGACCGGCATCATCTCCCTGCCCGAGGGCACTGAGATGTGCATGCCCGGCGATAACGTCGACATGAACGTGGAGCTGATCACCCCCATCGCTATCGAGACCGGTCTGCGTTTCGCTATCCGTGAGGGCGGCCGTACCGTCGGTTCCGGTGTTGTCATCGCCATCAACCAGGACTAATTGAACGAAGAACTGTGACCCCAACGGCACACCATCGGTGCAGCCAAGGGTGAAATAGTACGAGATAAGGCGCAAGCGGAAACCGCTTGCGCCTTATTTTTATGCCGTTCAGGGAGATGCATTCCAATCGGAGGCGGCATTTTCTTACAAAGCGAAGAACTGAGCAATGCGACGTGGGGGAGAGCGGGGTAGAAGAAAGTGCAACAAGGCGTTCTAATAGGGGCGAGATTCTATGGAGCGTGAAGGAGAGGAGTGTATTCTTTTAGGCCAGTGAGAAAAGGGCGGGCCGGTTGGGGGAAAGCATAAAGCGCGGAGGGCAGAGTTCGGTGGGTGATGTTTAGTATAAGATGCGTTCTCATTCTGCATAATAGAACGAGAAACGCAAAAGGATGAGAGCAATGACACCACTTTTGTATGCAAAAGTGTATGCCCACAGGAACTTTCTCCGAAATGTACAAAACAAGAAAAGAAATATGTAAATAACGACAAAATGCGGCAGAGGATATTGACAAATGACTCATTTGGGAATAAAATACGGGCATCGACATTGCAGAATGGCGAACGGAAATATCCGCTTACCGATGCGGCGCAAGGGAGAAGGTGTCGCATGAGTAAGCGGGCAGAGAGCCGAGAGCCTGCTGCAAGTCAGAGAGAAAATCTGAAAAGGAGAAAACACTATGTCTGCTGGAGTATTCATTCTGATTCTGGTAGTGGCGATCGCAGCTCTGGTGCTGATGATCGTCAAAGCAAAGATGCATCCTGTGCTGGCGCTGTTTATTGCTGCGCTGGGTACCGGTATCGCCCTGGGTTACGGCGTCACCGGTTCCGTGGATTACATCAGCAACGGTTTTGGCGGCACGCTGGGCAGCGTGGGCATCACCATCATCCTTGGCGCCATCATTTCCATGGCCATCGAGGATACTGGCGCCGCCAAGGTCATTGCAAACTTCTTTATCAAGCTGTTCCGTGGTAAGCGCATGGAGCTGGCTCCGGCCCTGACGGCCTTCATCATGTCTATCCCTGTTTTCGGGGATATCACCATGGTGCTGACAGCGCCCATTGCCTCTATGCTCTCCAAGCGTAAGCACATCTCCATGTCCACCATGGCTTCCTTCACCGGTCTGGGCCTGTTCCTGACCCACGGTCTGGTGCCTCCCACCCCCGGCATCCTGGCCATCGCTCTGATGTTCGGCAGCGATCTGGGTATGACCATCGTCTGGGGTCTGGTCATCAGCTTCGTGGGCTTCTTCGGCACCTACTTCCTGCTGCGGAAGTGGACGGAGAAGGAGTGGATCGAGCCCAATCCTGAGTTCGTTCGTGGCATGGAGGAGACCGGTTCCGACAGCGTGGATGACATCCTCATCAAGGATCCCGGCCTGCCCCACACCGGTGAGGGCTTCCTGCCCCTGCTGCTGCCTGTGCTGCTGATCTCCGTGTCCTCCTTCGCTCAGATGTATGCCACCGAGGGCAGCGCTATCTACACCATCTGCACCACCATCGGCAACAAGGTCATCGCTCTGTCCATCGGCCTGCTGTACTCCTTCTATCTGGGCTACAAGCAGCGCAAAATGGTGCTGGGCGTGTACGCCGACACCTACAATGAGCCCAAGGCAAAGCTGGGCGAGGTCATGCTCAACAAGTGGGTGGCCCGTGGCTTGGTGGTTTGCCTGTCTCCTCTGCTGATCACCGCTATGGGCGGCGCCTTCGGCAACGTGCTGAAGAATTCCCCCGCTTTGGAGCCCCTGTCCAAGCTCATCGCTGACAGCCCCATCCCCGCCATTCTGGTGCCTTGGGCCATCGCCGCTATCATGATGACCTCCGTGGGCTCCATGACCACCGCCGGCATGACCGCAGCCGCCATCGTGCTGCCCATGATGCCCGACCTGGGCCTGTCTTCTCTGGCCGCCGTGCTGGCCATCGGCAGTGGTACCCTGATGGGCAACCACTACAACAACTCCGGCTTCTGGGTCATGGGTCAGTTCTTCCACCTGAATACCAAGCAGTCCGTGAAGTACGTCACGGTACCCTGCGCCGTGGCTTCCGTGATCTGCCTGATCGCCGTGGTCATCCTTAACGCCGTAGGCGTCTTTGGCTGATCTCTGCGTAACTGAATCAAACGTGCATTCCCAGCCGGGGACGCTCCGTTCACCGGGGCGTCCCCGGCCGCTTTTTTCCGGGGGACCGGAACCATAGAAAGGAGAATCCTGTCATGAGCATGAACATCCGTTTTGACAACAAGGTGGCCGTCGTCACCGGCGGTACCGTCGGCATCGGCTTGGCCTGCGCCCAGCTGTTCGGCCAGTTGGGGGCCAAGGTGGCCATCTGCGGTACCAATCCCACGAAGCTGGCTGCAGCGCTGGAGAAGCTGAAGGCGCAGGGCATCACCGCCTTCGGCGAGACCTGCGATGTGTCCGACGGAGAGTCCCTGAAGGGCTTTGCCCGCCACGCCGAGGAAGCACTGGGCGGGCTGGACATCTGGGTCAGCAACGCCGGTGTCTATCCCCAGTACAGCATCATCGACACCCCGGAGAACGTCTGGGACAAGACGGTGGACACCAACATGAAGTCGGTGTATCTGGGCGCACGCATTGCCTATGAGGCCATGAAGGATAAGGGTGGCGTCATGCTGCTGGCCTCCTCCTTTGCGGCGGTGTTCCCCTCTGTGGGCAGCGGCGTGTATGCCGCCACCAAGTCCGCCGTAAAGTCCATGGTGAACACGCTGGCAGCGGAGCTGGCCCCCTACGGCATCCGAGTCAATGGGTATATCCCCGGCGTCATCGATACGGACATGACCCACGCACTTACCGTCAGCAACGGCGAGGCCATGAAGAGCGCCATCGCCATGCAGACCTTCGGTGAGCCCATGGATGTGGCGTGGGCGCTGGCGTTTCTGGCATCGGATTATGCCCGCTATATCACCGGCACCACGCTGGAGATCAGCGGCGGCAAGATGGGCGTGCAGAACCCCGCCAAGGCGTGGAAGGATAAGGAAACCAGAGCGTAACGCACAGCGAAAAGGAGATGCTTACCATGAACGTGCAGAGTAAGGTCATTGTTATCACCGGCGGTGCAGGCGGCATCGGCTCGGCACAGGCGAAGCTGCTGGCCCGGAATGGGGCCGAGGTCTGGATCCTGGATCTGGTGCAGGAGAAGATCGACCAGCTGGTGGAGGAGCTGAAGCGTCAGGGCGGCAAGGCCCACGGCGCCGTGGCGGATGTCACCAGCGAGGAGGAGTGGAAGACCATCGTAGAGCGCATCGTCGCCGAGAGCGGGAGGCTGGATGTGGTGGTGAACAACGCCGGCATCAACATCCGCAAGCCCATCGAGGAAATGGTGAAGGACGAGTGGATGAAGATGATGGAGGTCAATACCGCCAGCGTCTTTCTGGCCACCAAGTATGTTCTGCCGGTGATGCGGAAGCAGGGGGGCGGCGCCATCATCAACACCTCCTCCATCTGCGGCCTCATCGGCCACATGAACACTCCGGAGGCCTACACGGCCACCAAGGGTGCTATCACCCTGCTGACCAAGTCTGTGGCAGCCCGGTATGGCAAGGACAACATCCGCTGCAACTCCATCCATCCCGCCACCGTGGACACGCCCTTTGTGGCGGCTCTGATGGCGGACCCGGTGAAGAAGCAGGCCCGGCTCAACGAGATCCCGCTGGGCCGCCTGACCTCCGTGGAGGATGTGGCCAATGCGGTGCTGTATCTGGCCAGCGACGAGGCGTCCTTCCTCAACGGCGTGAACCTGCCCATCGACGGCGGCGTGACGTGCTATTAAAAAATTGCGGAAGGAGTGAATGGATCCTTCCGTGAGAGATTTGCCGTCTGCTGTGCGGCACTGAGGTAAAAGAAAGCGGAGGGGGAAACCATGTTTCCCCTCCGCTTTGTGAGACGATCGGTATACAGTTGGATCGCAGGACCCGTTACAGGAGGTCATCGGCGGGCTGATAGCCGTAAAGACTGCGGGAGATGTCGGCGGAGGCCTGCCTCAGATCGTCCAGCAGTCCACCCCGCAGGGCAGTGCGGACACGGGGGGTCATGCCGGAGATGCTGATGGAGCAGGAGACTTGCCCCGGTGCGGAGAACACCGGCACTGCCACGCAGGACAGACCAACCTCCACCTCCTCGTTGTCCATGGCGTAGCCGTCGGCCCGGATGTGCCGCAGCTCCGCCTGAAGCTGACGGGGGTCCACAATGGTGTTGAAGGTCAGAGCCTTCAGGGGTCCGGACAGGATGCGCTGCTGCTCCGCCTCCGGCATATAGGCCAGAATACACTTGCCCACGCCGGTGCAGTGGAGGTAGTTCTTGGTGCCGATCTGGGTGTTGATAGACAGCGACCGGCTGGACTCCACCTTGTCCACATAGATGACGCTGTCCCCTTGAGCCACGCCGCAGTGGGCGATCTCACCGTATTTCAGGCTGATCTGCTCCAGATAGGGGTGGACGGTGCGGATGATGCTGTTCTGGACCTTGATGGTGTTGGAGAAGCTCAGCAGCTTCAGGCTCAGCACATACTTCTGGTTATCTGCGTTCTGCTGCAGGTAGCCCAGCGTGGTCAGGGTGTTGATGAGGCCGAAGGCGGTACTCTTGTTCAGCTCCAGTGCATCAGCGATCTCCTTGACGCTGCGCTCTCCGCCGCCGCACTGTTGAAGGTATTCCAGAATGGAGAAGGCCCGCTCCACCGACTGGATGGTTTTTGTGGTTGCCATATCTTTTCCTTCCTTGTTCGTTCTGTATCATAGAACATTGCGAACCAATCTAATTCAGACCATTATAGACCTTCTCACAGATAAAGTCAACTAATACCGGAAAACAGTCAAGTTTTTTAGAAAAGCAGAAGATATCCTATTGACAAAAGGCACCATGGATTTTATAATATTTTCAGAATGGTAAACGGCATTATAGAATAACAGTCAAACCAAGCCGCAGCCTGCGGTCAGTAACATAAGAAAAAGAGATATGTCATATTTGAAGGAGGAAACACAATGGAAAACCGTAGTAAGGCGATCCTTGGCATGGAGGACAGCGCATTTGCCCGCTCCCTGTTCAAGTCCATGGGCTACACGGACAGCGAACTGAAGGAGGGCAAGCCCCTGATCGGCATTGCCAACACTTGGAACACGCTGGTTCCCGGCCACTACAATCTGGACAAGGTGGCTGAGTATGTGAAGAACGGCATCTATGCCGCCGGCGGCACCGCTGTGGAGTTCGGCACCATCGCTGCCTGCGATGGCGTGGCACAGGGCCATGAGGGTATGCACTACATTCTGCCCTCCCGTGAGATCATCTGCGACTCCGTGGAGATCATGGCGCAGGCCCACCGGCTGGACGGTCTGGTGCTGCTGGCCTCCTGCGATAAGATCGTGCCTGCCATGCTGATGGCGGCGGCTCGTCTGGATATCCCCTGCATTGTCTGCGTGGGCGGTCCCATGCTGGGCGGCATCGAGTTCGATGGCCGTAAGTCCGACCTGACCTCCATCTCCGAGGCCCTGGGTATGCTGAAGGCCGGTAAGATCACCGAGTGTGAGTACAACTCTCTGGAGAACACCGCCTGTCCCGGCTGCGGCTCCTGTTCCTTCCTTGGCACCGCCAACACCATGTGCTGCGTGTCCGAGGCACTGGGCATGACCCTGCCCGGCGGCGCTCTGATCCCCGCTGCTTACGCTGCTCGTCTGCGCCACTCCTTCGAGTCCGGCCGTGCCATTGTGGAGCTGTGCAAGAAGGGCATCACCGCCCGCCAGATCCTCACCAAGGAAGCCATCCGCAACGCCATCAAGGTGACCATGGCCATCTGCGGCTCCACCAACGCCGTGCTGCACCTGCCCGCCATTGTCAACGAGGCGGAGCTGGATATGAACGTGCTGGAGGAGTTCGAGGCCCTCACCAAGACCACACCCCAGATCGCCAAGGTCAATCCCGCTGCCAAGCCGGAGATGGAGGCCTTCTACCGGGCCGGCGGTATCCCCCGTGTCATGCAGCATCTGGGCGGCCTGCTGGATACCTCCGTCATGACCGTCAGCGGCAAGACGCTGGCCGAGAATCTGGCCGGCTACGTCTACGAGTATCCGGAGGATCCCACCATCATCAAGACGGTGGAGGAGCCCTTCTCCAAGACCGGCGGCGTGGCCGTTCTGCACGGCAACCTCTGCCCCCGTACCGCCGTGTCCAAGCCCGGCGCCATCGATCCCTCCATGCACCACTTTGTGGGTAAGGCCAAGTGCTACAACAGCGAGGAGGAGGCCGAGGAGGCTATTCTGGGCGGCAAGATCCAGGCCGGCGACGTGGTGGTCATCCGCTACGAGGGCCCCAAGGGCGGCCCCGGTATGCGTGAGATGTTCAAGGCCATGAAGTATATGTACGGTGTGGGCCTGAGCAAGTCCGCTGCCCTGATCACCGACGGCCGGTTCTCCGGCACCAACAACGGCTGCTTCGTGGGCCATATCTCCCCGGAGGCTGCCGAGGGCGGTCCTCTGGCCATCGTTCACGACGGCGACGAGATCCTCATCGACGTGGATGAGGGCGTTCTGGAGCTGCACGTCTCCGACGAGGAGATCGCTGAGCGCTACAAGACGCTGAAGCTACCCAAGAAGAACATCCCCAACGGCTATCTGCGGCTGTATGCCAAGGTGGCTGCCTCTGCCGACGAGGGCGCTATCATCAAGGCGTAACTCAGCATCCGACAGATAGAAAAATGCCGCACCGGCTGCTGCCGGGCGACGGATACGTTAGGAGGCAATGTAATGTCCGATAAGAAAGTCATGAAAACCATGGACGGTAACGAGGCCTGTGCCACCGTTGCCTACCATTTCACCGATGTAGCCGGTATCTACCCCATCACCCCCTCCTCTCCCATGAGCGAGAAGGTGGATGAGTGGTCTGCCGCCGGTAAGAAGAATATGTTCGGCCAGCCTGTGCGGCTGGTGGAGATGCAGTCCGAGGCGGGCGCTGCCGGCGCCCTCCACGGCGTGGCGGAGGCCGGTGCGCTGGCCACCACCTTTACCTCCTCTCAGGGTCTGCTGCTGATGATCCCCAACCTGTACATCATGGCCGGTCACCGGATGCCCGCCGTGTTCCACGTGGCGGCCCGTTCCGTGGCCCAGCACGCCAACAACATCTTCGGTGACCATCAGGATGTCATGAGCTGCCGTACCACCGGCGTCACCATGATGTCCACCGGCAGCGTGCAGGAGGTCATGGATCTGGCTGCCGTGGCCCACCTGACCACCATCAAGACCCGTGTACCCTTCATCCACTTTCACGACGGCTTCCGCACCAGCCACGAGATCCAGAAGATCGAGGTCATCGATCTGGACAAGGTGGAGAAGCTGCTGGACCGTCAGGCGCTGGAGGACTATCATGCCATCGCCATGAACCCGGAGCATCCGGTGATGCGTACCACCGTGCAGGGCCCCGACGTCTACTACCAGTCTCAGGAGGCCAACAACGGCGCCTATGACAGCATCCCCGCTGTGGTAGAGGGGTATATGCAGGGCATCAACGAGATCACCGGTCGGGACTACCACATTTTCAATTACTACGGCGCCAAGGATGCCGACCGTGTCATGGTGATGATGGGCTCCGCCTGCGAGTGCGCCCGTGAGGTGGTGGACTATCTGTGTGCCAAGGGCGAGAAGGTGGGTCTGATGCAGATCCATCTGTTCCGCCCCTTCGACATGGAGTACTTCCTGAACGCCCTGCCCAAGACGGTGAAGAAGATCACCGCCATGGACCGCTCCAAGGAGCCGGGTGCCATTGCCGGTGCTGTGTATCTGGATGTGTGCGCCGCATTTGCAAATCGCAGCGACGCCCCGGAGATCTACGGCGGCCGCTATGGTCTGGCCTCCAAGGACGTGACACCCGCCCAGCTGAAGGCCGTGTTCGACAACATGAAGGATGAAAGCGGCAAGCACCTGTTCACCATCGGTGTCAACGACGACGTGACCCATCTGTCTCTGGATGTCCATGAGCCTCTCATCACCGAGTCCGCCGACACCGTGTCCTGCAAGTTCTGGGGTCTGGGCTCCGATGGTACGGTGGGCGCTAACAAGAACTCCGCCAAGATCATCGGCGACTACGCCGGTATGTATACGCAGGCCTACTTCGAGTACGACTCCAAGAAGTCCTACGGCATCACCAAGAGCCACCTGCGGTTCAGCAAGAGTCCCATCCGCTCCACCTATCTCATCAAGGCGGCGGATTTCCTGGCCTGCCACTCCCAGTCCTACATCACCCGCTATGACATGATCCACGAGATCAAAGACGGCGGTACCTTCCTGCTGAACACCTCCTGGACCGAGGAGGAGCTGGCGGAGAAGCTGCCCGGCGACGTCAAGCAGTACATCGCCCGCCACAACGTGCAGTTCTATATCGTGGACGCCAACCGTCTGGCCCGTGAGCTGGGCTTGGGCAACCACGCCAACATGATCCTGCAGGCCGCCTTCTTCAAGCTCTCCGGCGTGATGCCGGTGGAGGACGCCGTGCGCCACATGAAGGAGGCCGTGCAAAAGACCTACGCCAAGAAGGGTGAAAAGGTGGTCAACATGAACATGGCCGCCGTGGACGCCGGTATCAACAGCCCTGTGAAGGTCAACGTTCCCGCTGACTGGGCGAATGCCGCCGACGACCGCACCGTGGACGAGACTCTGCCGGATGTGGTGAAGAACATCGTGGTCCCCTGCAACCGTCAGCGTGGCGACGATCTGCCTGTATCCGCCTTCCTGCCCTATCAGGACGGCACCTATCCGCTGGGTACCTCCAAGTACGACAAGCGTGGCATTGCCGCCTTCCTGCCCCAGTGGGACAGCAACAAGTGCCTGCAGTGCAACCAGTGTACCTTTGTCTGCCCCCATGCCGCCATCCGGGCCTATCTGGTGGACGAGGAGGAGGCCGCTGCGGCTCCCGCCGCCTTCACCACCGTTCCCGCCAAGGGAGCCAAGGGCTTGCAGTACCGCCTGCAGGTCAGCACGCTGGATTGCACCGGCTGCGGCAGCTGCGCCGCTTCCTGCCTTTCCAAGGATAAGGCCTTGACGATGCAGCCTGTGGATGATACTATGTATGATGAAACCAATTGGAACTATGCCCTGTCCCTGAAGGACAAGCCCGGTGTGTTCGACCGCAAGACCCTCAAGGGCAGCCAGTTCAGCCAGCCGCTGGTGGAGTTCTCCGGCGCCTGCGCCGGCTGCGGCGAGACCCCCTATGCCAAGCTCATCACCCAGCTGTACGGCGAAAAGACCTACTGGGTCAACGGCGTGGGCTGCTCTCTGGCCTGGGCCGGTGCATTCCCGTCCCTGCCCTATACCAAGAACAAGGAGGGCCGTGGCCCTGCCTTCTACGGTACCCTGTTCGAGGATCAGGCCGAGAACGGTCTGGGCGTGGTGCTGGCTACTAAGCAGCGCCGTGCCTACGTCAAGCAGGTGGCTCAGCAGCTGCTGCCGCTGGTCCCCGGCACGGAGCTGGAGACGGCCATCCACGCATGGCTGTCCTCCTTCGACGATCTGGATGCCAACGATGCCGATGCCCGTAAGCTGACGGCGGCTCTGGAGTCTGCCTCCCTCACCGGTGAGGCTGCCGAGCTGGCCGAGAAGCTGCTGAAGAACAAGGATCAGTTGGGCAAGAAGGTGGTATGGCTTTTCGGCGGCGACGGCTGGGCCTACGACATCGGCTATGGCGGACTGGATCACGTCATGGCCTCCGGCGAGGACATCAACGTCTTTGTGGTGGATACCGAGGTGTACTCCAACACCGGCGGCCAGTCCTCCAAGGCCACGCCTGTGGGCGCCTCCGCCAAGTTCGCTGACGGCGGCAAAAAGACTGCCAAGAAGGATCTGGGCCGTCTGATGATGACCTATCCCAACGTGTATGTGGCCTCCGTGGCCATGGGCGCCAATCCCGCTCAGCTGATGAAGGCCGTCACCGAGGCTGTGGCCCACAAGGGTCCCTCCATCGTCATCGCCTACGCCCCCTGCATCAACCACGGCATCAAGGCTGGCATGAACAACGTGCAGGCCGAGATGAGGAAGGCTGTGGACTGCGGCCTGTGGCCCCTGTACCGCTACGATCCCAACAAGACCGAAAAGCCCTTCTCTCTGGACTATAAGAAGCCCTCTGTGCCTGTGGAGGAGTTCTTCAACGGCGAGGTCCGCTATGCCGGCCTGAAGATCAAGTATCCGGAGACGGCGGCCAAGCTCTTTGCCGAGGCTCAGGTGGAGGCAGATGCCCGCTATGAGACCTATGTGGCGCTGGCGCACAGCTACAACAAGGACTAAAATACAGATAGAAAAAATCACAGCGTGACCCACCGGGACAGACGGCGCAAGCCGTCTGTCCCGGCTGTGTGTGTACGCAGCCCCCTGTGGGCGGGAAGGAATCCGGTATGATCGAATCATTTCTCTCGGTAGGCACACAGGTGCTGATCCTGTTCCTCATGATCGGCACGGGCTTCGTGCTGGGGAAGCTGCACCTCATCACCCACAAGGGCGCGGTATCCATGTCCAATCTGCTGATGTATGTGGTGTCCCCCTGTATCCTCATCGTGGTGTTCCAGCGGCCGCTGGAGACGGAGACCTTCCACAATTTTTGGGTAGCGCTGCTGGCGGCGCTGGTGATCCACGGCATCAATATTCTGGTCAGCGAGTTGGTCATCCGGGACCGGGATCCCATGCGAAAGAGCTTCTTCCGATTTTCCGCCATTTTCTCTAACTGCGGCTTCATGGCAGTGCCGCTGCAAACGGCCATTCTGGGCTCGCTGGGTGTGTTCTACGGCTCGGCCTATCTGCTGGTGTTCACCGTCCTGACTTGGACGCTGGGCATCCAGCTGGTGAAGGGCGGCAAGATGGCGTTCTCATGGCGCACGCTGCTGATGAATCCCGGTGTGATCGGCGTGGCTATCGCCATGGTGCTGTACCTGCTGCAGATCGCCCTGCCGGAGATCATTCTATCCCCCATTACATATCTCTCCGACATGAATACGCCCCTGCCCATGGTGGTCATTGGCTACCAGCTGTCTCAGGCGGATTTCCGCCGGGCGCTGCACGGGGCCAGCTTCTGGGTGTCGGCGGCACTGCGGCTGGTGATTTTGCCGCTGCTGGCGCTGGGGGTGTGTATGCTGATGCGGCTGGATTCCGGCGTGACGCTGGCGGTGGTCATTGCGGCCAGCACGCCTCCGGCGGCGCTGCTGGGGATGTTCGCCGCCAAGTTCGACAGGGATGTGTCTCTGGCTCCATCGCTGGTGGCGGTGCAGACGCTGCTGTCCATGATCACTATGCCGCTGGTGCTGGGACTGGCGAAGTTCCTGGTTTGAGCTTCTTCTGTATTATAGAATTAAAGTCCGGAAACCAGCCGTTTCCGGACTTTATTTTTACCCTCGGCGGCGATCATGCAAGACCGTCTCTCACCGTATCAGCACGCCGCAGACCAGCGCCATATACTCCGGCAGGCAGCCCTTCCGGCTCCACAGAAGCGGCCAGCCCAGCAGCTGCTCCGCCGCAGCGGACACGTCGCAGCCCAAAGACTCCAGCGTATAGCCGATGCCCTCCGGATACCGGCAGGGCCGGCCCTCCGGACGGGTGCAGTGCTCGCACAGATGGCACCCGCCCACGGTGAGGATATCCGACCGGGGATACTCCTCCCGCAGCCGGAGGATCATCTGCCGGGCCGTCCGGGAGAACAGCTGCCGTAGCCGCTCCGCCAGATCCTCCGGATGATAGCTGCGGGCCTGCTCCTCCGGGGAGAATCGGAGCTGCACGCCCCGCAGGCACACCTCCCGGAATCCGCTCCAGTAGCCGGAGACGGAGAAATCATAGGGGGGACATACCCACACCTGCCCGTAGTTATCACACCCCCGGCACCCGGCGTCATAGTGGTCGGTATCCACATACCGCTCCACGAATTGAGCCACCGGCAGGGTGGGGGAGGTATATTCCCGAATGTCCATAGCGGCACCTCCATAGGGGAGAATTTTTCTGTATCCATGGTATGGATTAGCTTACCACGCTGGCAGCAGGGTCGTCAAGCGGGGGTATTCAGGTTGTAATGATTATTT
>OJOL01001779.1_pt1 | contig 12715 bp, 9 predicted proteins | sample 1598121 | NCBI WGS metagenome assembly OJOL01 (sample SAMN01915219, study PRJEB22387) | human gut metagenome | isolation source: stool | host: Homo sapiens | place: USA
ATGTAGGACTGAATTTCCGTGGGCACATTCCAGGCCATCTCTGCATAAGCGCTGTTATAGGACTGCTCAAAGTCCGGTGCCTGATACCAGCCCTCATCAGTTGCGCTGGAACAATCCTCTGTTACAGAAACTCCAAATCCGCCCTTATAATCACCCAGGCTGGTATTGCCGTCCTCAGAATACACAATGAATGTAAAGGACTGTACCACATCGCCCTCTTCCAGGAAATTGCTGAGCTGTGCCTTATAGTTGTTTGTCGAATCACTCTCCCGGTTCAGCATGGCGTTGATGTCAGAAATTTCTGTTCCCAGTGTAGAGGATACCGTTTCTGTGGGGCTGACATGCACGGTTGTTGCTTCTGTTTCCGCTTCTGTTTCTGCCGGTTCGGCAGCAGAGCTTTCCTCTGCCACAGTGGTTTTTTCAGCCTTGGAACTGCTGTCGTCGCCGGATGATTTTCCACACCCGGCAAAAGCAGTAGCTGTCATAGCACCGGCCAGGAGCAGTGCTGCGAGTTTTCTCCATTGCTTCATGTTTGGATTCCTTTCTATAGACAGGGGTGACCATCATCACCCATCAAAAAGGCGGTGAACGCCGGAACGCTTTCGCATTCCCAGCGCATTCACCGCCAATCTATTGCAAAATATGTATGCGCGTTTTCCGGCAGTATTTCACACCGCAAGCGGCAATCCATACTACAAGCTACGTCAAAAAAGGGAAATCACAGCGGAATTAGTCTACTGTTACAATTTCACCCATCAGGTCGCGCGGTGCGCTGATTGCATTGGATTCATCGGTATCGATATGCATTGCAGTTGCATAATTCGGAGATACACGGCAAACCACGTCACCCAGAATGGCCTTACGGCCGTTGGTTTCTACCCGAACCCAAACGATATCCTTGTCCTTTACGCCTGCCTTTGCAGCATCTTCCGGTGTAAAGTGAATGTGACGCTTTGCAACAATTACGCCTTCTGCAATTTCCAGTTCGCCGGCCGGGCCGACAATCTTACATGCGCCGGAGCCTGCTACATCACCGGATTCCCGGATCGGAGCAGCGATACCGATAGAACGTGCATCGGTTGCAGACAGTTCTACCTGATTGGCGCTGCGGAACGGGCCAAGGATAGAAACATTCGGCAATTCCTTTTTCGGGCCGACAATTGTTACGCGCTCTTCACTGGCAAACTGTCCCGGCTGTGACAGCATTTTCTTTACAGTCAGTTCCTTGCCTTCTCCAAACAAAACAGCAAAAGCCTCCGCTGTCAGATGTACGTGTCTGGCAGAAGTCTCCACGATAAATTTCTCAGACATGATAAAAACCTCCAATAGGATGATTCAGCAGATGCCATTTCTTGTATTCTCTACAAAAAGCACTGCATTCTGTTTCTTATTGTACTACTTTTTTCCGGATTCGTCAAGAGGATTTCTGTAAAATCCGTGGAAAGCTGGCGAAAAAAACCAGCGAAGCCCTTGATTCTTCCTGCATTTTATGGTATGATAAAGAAATAGTATGAAAAAGCTTGTCTGCATCCGCCGATTTTTCGTTGCTTTCGTCAGATTTTAGAAAATCTGCGAAAAGCGCACGGCAGCCTGCATGCACGCTGACTCTGCATCAAGCACAAAAACGATTTTTCTTTTATTTTATGTTCGGGAGGAACGACTTTTGTTTACTGTCATACCAATCTTAATCCTGGTGGCATTTTCTGCCCTGTTTTCCAGCACGGAAACAGCCTTTGCCTGCGTCAACAAAATCCGGCTCAAGCACATGGCGGATTCCGGTGACAAGCGCGCAGTACACGCTCTGGATATCGCAAACCGTTACGAACAGGCACTGACTGCAATTCTGGTGGGAAACAACGTAGTAAATATCGGTGCCTCTTCTCTTGCAACGATTTTCTTCACAGAACACTTTGGTTCTGCCGGTGCGGCAATTTCTACAATTGTTATGACAATCCTGGTTCTCACCTTCGGAGAAGTACTGCCGAAATCCTATGCCAAGTCGCATGCAGATAAGCTTGCACTGGCACTAGGTGGTATTCTTTCTAAGTTCACACGGCTCATGACACCGTTTGTCGTGCTCTTCGGTCTGCTGTCCCGTGCATTTAAGCCAAAGGAAGAAGCGCCTAGCGTCACAGAAGACGAATTAAAATACATCATTGACGAAATCGAAGAAGAAGGTGTCCTGGAAGAACAGGAAAGCGATCTGGTCATTTCAGCGCTCCAGTTTGATGAAACCTCGGTGAGTCAGATTCTGATTCCCCGTGTCCAGATTGTGGCACTCCCGGCGGATGCCACCATTGCAGATGCACAAAAGCTGTTTCTGGACAATCATTTTTCCCGGTTTCCCATCTATGAAAAGGATATGGACAACATTATCGGCATGATCACCAACAAGGATTTCTTCCGTCTGATCTGCGGCCAGTACCATTCCCTTTCCGACATTATCCAAAACGTGATTTACGTCCCGGAAACCAAGCGTATCAGCGATATTCTCCGGGATATGCAGCACGCAAAAACCCACCTGGCAATTGTTGTCGATCAATACGGCGGCACAAAGGGTATGGTTACGCTGGAAGATATCATTGAACAGCTGGTCGGTGACATCTATGATGAAAGCGATGAGGTGATACATGAGTTCCAGAAAACCGCACCGCACACCTACACCATTGCCGGCTCCTTCAGTATCAACGATGTATGTGCTGCGCTGGAAGAATGTGACGCGCCGCCGCAGATTCCGGAAACCGACTCCACCACTGTGGGAGGATGGATTATGGAACTGCTGGGGCACATCCCGGAATCCGGCGAAACCGCCGATTGGGAAAACTTCCACTTTACCGTCCTGGACGCTGAAAATCAGGCTGTCAAAACAATTCGTTTAAAGGTTACGCCCCCGGAATCGGAGGATGCAAAAGCCAACGCCTGAAAAACATTACACGCATAGAAAAAGCCTGTTCTCCCAATTCTCCGGGGAAACAGGCCTTTTTTATATCGTTTTATTGTTTTTTGTATTTAAACAGCATCAGCGCCACAACCACAGTCAGCACAACTGCAATCATGGTCGGGAACCAAGTATGTTCCGCGCCCGGCAAATCCAGGGTATTCATACCATAAAAGCTGAATACCATTGTCGGAATCGCCAGAATGATCGTCACCATTGTGAGTCGCCACATGACAATATTCAGGTTATTGGAGATGACAGAGCCGAAAGCATCCACCACACCGGACAAAATGCCTGAATAGATGCTGGCCATCTCTTGTGCCTGTTTCAACTCGATCAGCACGTCTTCCAGCAAATCCTGATCTTCCTCATAGAGTTTCACCACACGCCCTCGCAAAATCTTATTCATAGTGACATCATTGGACTTGAGAGATGTGGAAAAATAAATCAGGGATTTTTCCAGTTCCAGCATCTGCATCAACTCGTGATTTTTCATTGCCCCATGGAGTTTTCGCTGCATGGCGCTGGACGTTTTATCAATTTGTTTCAGATAGACCAGGAAAGAAGCCGTAATGTTCATCATCAGGCGCAGTACAAACTGTGTCCGGAACTGTGTCTGAATATTCCGGATTCTGCCGCCTACCACATCATCAATGATCTTGTTTTCCCGAAATGAAATGGTGAAAACATAGTGATTGGTCAGAATAATGCCAAGTGGCATGGTATAAAACACCAGGGTATCGTCCTTATCGACTTCTGAAACCGCTGTATCGACAATAATCAGCGTCTGATCTTCTTCCTGTTCCACACGGGAGGATTCCTCTTCATCCAACGAGGATTTTAAAAAGTCGCTGTCCAGACCGTATGTGTCAATCAGCATTTTCCGTTCCTGCGCGGTGGGGTCCACAACAGACACCCAACAGCCGGGTGTAATGGAGTCCAACTCAATCAAACGGTTTGCCACTGTTTTGTAGTATGAAATCAAACCGAATACCACCTTTCTGCAAGGCAGTTCAGCCGGATTTACGGCCGAAGCTGTCCCTGCAATGATTCAATTTACCGTTTTCCCTGCACGACAAGGGATATGGGTCAGCGTTCATGCCGTACCTCCTATCTTTTTTGATCTGCTTTTTCTGTATCTGCACATAACTGCATCTTATCTGCCATTCTATCATACGAAAAAGCGCAAGAAATTGTTTGCGGCACTTGCCTTGAAAAAAGAAAATGACTTTTTTCATGCCCTTTTATTATAACAAAAAAAACTGCCTTTTGCAAGGCAGTTTTTTGTTTTTTTCAGTTTTTTCTCAGGAAATTAAAAAAAGTATAGAAATGTTATTTTTGGATTTCCTCCCGCAGGCGATCTTTAATTCCTTCGAAAATCACATTTTTGGCGTGCACCGCCTGTTCCTTTGTGGCTGCTGGAATTCCCTTCAGCGGATAGTCAATGCCCAGATTCTCATACTTGACTTCGCCCATAGTATGATACGGCAAAACATCCAGTGCCTTCAGATTCTCCAGGCCGCCGATAAAGTGCCCCAGCCGGCGCAGAAAAACGTCATTCAGTGTAATGCCCGGCACGACAACATGCCGAATCCAGACCGGCACCTTCTTTTCATTCAGATACTCCGCAAATTCCAGAATATGCTGATTGCTCTGACCGGTCAGTTTCCGATGCTCTGCATCATCAATGTGCTTGATATCCAGCATTACCAGATCTGTAGCCGCCATTAAACGATCGAACTCCGGACGGCGCTCCTGCCGGAACAAAATGCCGGAGGAATCCAGACATGTGTGAATGCCTCTTTTCTTGGCCGTTTCAAACAGCTCTGTGAGGAACTCCATCTGCACCAGCGGTTCGCCGCCGGTCGCTGTGATACCGCCGTCATGCAAAAACTCCTTGATGCCATCATATTCCTTCAGCAGTGATTCCACACTACGCAGATTTTCCCGGTTGTCCTTTTCAATGGGCCAGGTGTCCGGATTGTGACAATACTGACACCGCATGGGACAGCCCTGAAAAAATATGACAAACCGAATGCCCGGGCCGTCCACTGTCCCAAAGCTTTCCGTAGAATGAATGTGTCCTTCCATATTTTTCTCCTTTCTGTCAACATTTACTCCAGAATACCGCCCGATCTGTTTGAGCACAGCCCGACAGCATGTATTTTGCCCAGACCGAGCCGCGGTATTCTGGTACAACAATGGGCGCACATATACTGTACGCCCATCATTACTTTTTTACTTTACCGCTTCGGTACAGTTCTCTTAGAGAGATGCGTGGAAGGTTCTGGTGATAACGTCATCCTGCTGTTCTTTTGTCAGCTTGATGAAGTTTACAGCATAACCGCTGACACGGATTGTCAGCTGCGGATACTTTTCCGGATGAGCCTGTGCATCCAGCAGAGTCTCACGATTCAGTACGTTTACATTCAGATGGTGACCGCCTTTTTCAGCATAGCCGTCCAGCAGGCCAACCAGATTTTCAATTTGTTTTTCGTTTGCCATAATAAATTCCTCCTTGCAGAATTTACAAATAGGATAATCCTGGGATTCGTGAAAAATCACTCTTCCTCTATAAACTCAGTCGGCTGACAGCAAGCCATGTTTCCCTTCGAGCAATCCATGCTGCGATAGGTTTTCACATTCAAGCCCTCGCCCATGAGATCATCTTCAGAAATGGTCAGATGACCGCTGCCATCCTCCATGAGTTTTTCAATCATGTCCACCAGTTCGTCCGACTTGTCCTGTTCCTTGACTTCATGTTCTGCCATGACCCTGCGCCTCCTCTCGAAATGTCTGATTCAGACTTACTGCTTTTCCATTTCCTCACGGATGGAAGCTACATCGATATCGCCTGCAAATACAGCGGAATCCTTACCCAGAGCATCCGGAATGATGGTAAAGGTATTGGAAATACCATCCTGTGCATTCTTCCACGGCAGCTTTGCAACAGAAGCCATAGAAGCAGCTGCACCATGAGTATCACGGCCGTGCATCGGGTTTGCACCAGGAGCCAGCGGCTGACCCTTCTTACGGCCATCCGGTGTGTTACCAGTTTTCTTACCGTATACAACGTTGGAAGTGATGGTCAGGATAGAAGTGGTCGGAACGCCGCCTCTGTAGCAGTAGTTGCTGCGGATCATATCCATGAACTTGTCCAGGATTTCAACAGCAATGCTGTCTACGCGGTCATCGTTGTTACCATATTTCGGGAAGTCGCCTTCTACTTCGAAGTCAGTTACAACGCCGAATTCGTCACGGATGCACTTAACCTTTGCATACTTGATTGCAGACAGGGAGTCAGCAACAACAGACATACCAGCGATACCAGTTGCGAAGTAACGCTTTACATCTCTGTCGTGCAGAGCCATCTGGATTGCTTCATAGCAATACTTGTCGTGCATGTAGTGGATGCAGTTCAGGGTATCTACGTACAGCTTAGCCAGCCATGCCATCATGTCTGTATACTTTGCCATAACGTCATTATAATCCAGATAATCGCCTTCTACCGGACGATACTTCGGGCCAACCTGGTTGTGCTTACCGGTCTTTGCGTCCAGTCTTTCATCTACACCACCGTTGATTGCGTACAGCAGGCACTTTGCCAGGTTTGCACGTGCGCCGAAGAACTGCATTTCCTTACCAACACGCATAGAAGATACGCAGCAAGCGATTGCATAGTCATCACCGTGTGTAACGCGCATCAGGTCATCGTTCTCATACTGGAAGGAAGAAGTGTTGATGGACAGCTTTGCACAGTAGTGCTTGAATGCCTTCGGCAGTCTCTTGGACCACAGAACAGTCAGGTTCGGCTCCGGAGCAGTACCCAAGTTTTCCAGGGTATGCAGATAACGGAAGCTGTTCTTGGTAACCAGCGTTCTGCCGTCAATGCCCATACCGCCGATAGACTCCGTAACCCACTGCGGGTCGCCGGAGAACAGTGCGTTGTATTCCGGAGTTCTTGCGAACTTCACCATACGCAGCTTCATAATGAAGTGGTCGATGTATTCCTGTGCCTGTTCTTCAGTCAGGGTGCCGTTGTCCAGATCACGCTGAATGTAGATATCCAGGAATGTGGAAGTACGACCCAGGCTCATTGCAGCACCGTTCTGATCCTTAACTGCGCCCAGATATGCGAAGTATGTCCACTGAATTGCTTCCTTTGCATTGGCAGCCGGTACGGAAATATCAAAGCCGTATCTTGCAGCCATAGCCTTCAGAGCCTTCAGAGCCTTGATCTGCTCTGCCAGTTCTTCACGCAGGCGAATCTTTTCTTCTGTCATAGTACCGGAAGTAACAGCCTTCTGGTAGTTCTTGTCTTCGATCAGGCGGTCAATACCGTACAGTGCAACACGACGGTAGTCACCGATGATACGGCCACGGCCGTAAGCATCCGGCAGACCTGTGATAATTGCGTTATGACGAGCAGCACGCATTTCCGGTGTGTAAACATCGAATACGCCCTCATTGTGTGTCTTTCTGTAGTGTGTGAAAATGTAGCTGATTTCCGGATCAACTTCATAGCCATAGGCTTTGCAAGCCTCTTCTGCCATACGGATACCGCCGAACGGCTGGAGAGAACGCTTCAAAGGCTTATCTGTCTGCAAACCAACGATAGTTTCCAGATCCTTGTCGATATAGCCGGCTTCGTGAGAGTTTACAGTAGAAACAATCTTGGTATCCATATCCAGGACACCGCCGTTTTCCCGTTCCTTCTGGAACAGATCCATTACTTCGCTCCACAGCTTTGTGGTTGCTTCAGTCGGACCAGCCAGGAAGCTTTCATCACCTTCATACGGTGTGTAGTTCTTCTGAATGAAGTCACGGACGTCGATTGTCTTGCTCCAAGCACCATCAACGAAACCTTCCCATGCCTTTGTCATAGACTCTGCCATTTTTAATATCTCCCCTTTGCTGGAAAATCCAGCAGAATTTTGATTGGATTTTTCAAAACAGAAATCCTTAGAAGTCAGAAAAAACGGATGCTGTATCCGTCTCTTTTTCCCTTCTGCTGTCGGTCTGTTTTGATCTGACTTAATAATAACACATCTCAACTAGTATGTCAATAGCTTTCCTTGAATTTTACAAAGATTTTTTTCAGATAACCTTATTTTTCGATACTGATTTCTACTTTTTATTTTCTTTTTCAGAAAAAACAAAAGCAAAACCGTTTTTTTCATTTCTTTTTCGAAAGAATCCGCCAGACAGCCCGGCTTTACCGCATGTCACGGAAATCCGCTTCGGTTTCTTGACAAAAAAATCACGTTTGTGCTATACTGGATGTTATCCATCTGGATTGCTTTCCTGTAAGGACAGCAATCCCCGTTTTTCAGGAGGGAAAAGCAATGCATCCGAAAATCTGTATCCTGGGTTGTTCTGACGGAACGCCGCCCCAGAGTCATGCCGTTTCACAGCTAAAGCAAACCCTGGCAGACGTGCTTCACCTTTCCGCGCAGATCGATGCCACGCTATATGAAACCGATACCGGAAGAACACAGCCGCCCAGAATCCGGGCGGAAGCGCTGACTGCGGCGTGTCTGGATCCGGAGGTACGGGCCATTTTTGATGTGTCCGGCGGCGATGCTGCCAATGCGGTTTTGCCGTATCTGGATTTTTCCCTGCTGCGCCGACATCCAAAGCCTTTTTTCGGTTATAGTGACCTCTCCGTTCTGCTGAATCCGCTGCACCAGCTGGCCGAATTTCCCGTGTGGTATTTTCAGCCGCGGTTTCTTTCGGAGAGTCTCCCGGCGCGGCAAAGCTTTTCTGTGGCCTTTCTGGAGGCACAACCCCCACAGTTCCCTTATACCTTTTTACAGGGAAATTCCATGGAAGGGGCACTGGCCGGCGGCAATATCCGCTGCACCTTAAAACTAATCGGAACGCCCTGGCAACCGGATTTCGCCGGGCGCATTCTCTTTCTGGAGAGCTGTTCCGGCGGATACAAGCGCATAGAGACTATGCTGCGCCAATATCAACAGATCGGCGCATTTCAGCAGTGCCGCGGCATTTTGCTGGGAAACTTCACCGAAATTTCCCGGCAGGGGCTGCTCCCAGCACTTTATGAAATGGTCTGTGAAATCGTTTCTGACCCTTCCCTTCCCATCGTCTGCACAACAGCTGTGGGACACCAGACAGATTCTATCTGCCTGCCGTATCATCAAGTTCTCCGCTTTCGAAGAGAAAAGGCACAGTAAAGCCTTCCACTTCTGCGTCCATTTTCTGACACCTGTCAATTCAACAACAAAATGCCAATATTCAAATAGGCGGCCGCCTTCCGGATTCTGCCAATCCGCAGCTTCTGCCAGATAAACCGAAAAGCCCATGACTGCATAGAGCAATCCCCACATCACGGAAAATACCCATCCCGGCGGCGAAAACAGCGATTTTTCCAGAATGCTTCCTATTCCCGGCCAGAAGACCAGACACTGCTCCCACCAGTTCCGCAGAAAAAAATAAACAGAAACAGTTCTGTCAAGTGCTTCTTTTTCATAGGATTCCACTCCTGTCTGTACATACGGTTTTGCCGAATGCTGCAAAGGTATTGTATGCAGAATCCAGGGGAATCCTACGCAAAAACCTGCTGCATCCCACGCTTTTGCTTTTGCGCAACGGATACAGCAGGTTTTTCAATTGTATTCAATGTTTTAAGACAATGCAATTACGCCCCATTTTCCGTCTTGCTTTGCCCATGCCATGCCTTCATACACCGGGCTGATTTCTTCCAGCGTTCCGAACGGAATCACGCATTCTCCCGTAGTCCGATATAATCCGTACTGTCCGTTCTGGCAAAGAACAACATAGCCGTCTGACGCATCAAATGCACGGTAATCTGTATAGTGTACACCGTTGTCGACAATATAGTCTGTGCGGTTGGATTCCCAGGCATCATCATATTCGAAGGGGAACACCTCTTCTCCGTTCTCGTTGAGATATCCCCATTTTCCGTTTTTCTTAACCGGGATAATGCCATCCACCATGCAGCCCGCATCTTCGTACACATCACTTGTCATGCGTTTTCCATTATTAATCAGTACATACTGTGCATATCTGGAGGTAACAAACCGGTAATCGCCTTGCATTTCCCACTCTCCCAGATATGCTTTGACACAAGTATGCAAATCCAATTCATCAGGGTAGCCAGATTCTACTGTATATAACTTTTCATCCTGATCTACCCAGATCGCGACAGGATAGCCGTTGGTAACCTCCTGATATTCTTCTGCACTCACCGGAGAAGAAAGTGTTCCATCCGGCAAAAGTTCCTGGCACAAATAGTTTTCGTCTTGCAGAATACACTTTCGTTCCCATCCGATCCGAATCTCAGAATAGACTGCATCTGTCACCAAACTGCCGTCATAATCAATTAGTCCGAACTTTCCGTTTTCGCCATAGCAGCAATAAGGACTATACCAATTTGTATCATATTGATAGTATTCCGCATCATAAACACGGGAAACCGGGTGCCCTTGTTTAACTACTCCCACAAAATCCGCATCTATGGACGGCTCCAGATGCCAGGTATAGGCTTCTTTCTGCACTTGCGTCAAAGTCACCAGTATCTCATCTTTTCCGCAGTAGATCTCGGTAGATGCATTTTCCTCCGCCGGTTTAACACTCGTCCAGCTGGTCTGTACGGTAGCATAGGTAATGTCATCCACGCCCCAGACAGATTTTGCAAAGTCCAGAGCAGTTCCTACAGTATCTCCCTGAAGCAACCGATACACAAACGCGTCCAGCATATCCGCATCATAAGCTGTATAGACGGTGTTGGTATGTCCCAATACCGCCGCTGCCCCGGCATCTGCAAACGCTTTTACCAGCTTGTCATTCTGATAGCCATGACAAGAACCAATCCAGACAATGCTGCCGCTGAGTTCCTGATTGGCATAATGCTTCGGGAAAAAGGATGGTGCAATCCAATAATAGGTATTTCCGGAATTGTCACCGTACACTGTGACTACCGAAATGCTGTGATCCTGCAAATCATCCTGATACGCCTGATAATTTTGGCTATTGCAGACTTCCTTGGTGCAGACCATGGGCGTATCTTTCTGGAAACTGCCGTGTTCCTCCAGAATGATCACATCATTTCCCGGCAACTCTGTCTGAAAATCCTCCACTGTGCAGAACTCATCGATGGATGTATCCAGGTGCTCTTCTGTCCAAACAGACTGATACTGCTGATAGTTGCCCTGCAAGAACGAGTTTGCCACGCCCTGCTGATCCAGTCCATACAGGAACAGCGCATGCAGATTCTCTTCCTCATACGGATAATCTGTAGTGCTCCAGGAAATTTTATTGTTCCGGTTGGTGACCTTTCCCGCAGAATCCGTAGTTGCATACTCATTCTTGCTTCCAGAAACATCGTCCGAAAATTCGTCCAGCATCACGCCGCCCTGTGTGCCGTCTGCATAGACAAACCAGTACATATTGGACGTTTCATCGTAGGAAATGCTGTCTTTTTCCAGCACTTCCTGTTCTTCCAGACTGGACAGCATTTCTTCCGCCTGCTGCTTCTTTGTTTCCGCATCAGCGCTCTGGAATTCTTTGGACGCAATCCATTCCTGTAAATCCGTGTTTACCGATTCCACCTGGCTGAACTGCGCCGAGTTGTCTTCAGACTTCTCATCCGTTTTCTTGGAATTAGTACCGTGACTGCCGGAATTGTTCCAGACATACCAGCCGCCTGCACCGGCAGCGAGCACCAAAAGCAGTGCCAAAATCAGAAAGATCACCCAAATATGGGATTTTTTCTGCTTGGGCGGAGTCGGCGGCGGTACCGGATTTTTCCTGTTCCCATTGTGATTTCCGGTGGGACTGCCGCATTTCGGACAGAACTGTGCTGTATCGCGCAGATTTGCCCCACATCTTTTACAAAACATCCTTTTTCCCTCGTTTCCTATACAATACCACAAAAGCGGCATGACGAAGCCGCCATGCCGCTTTTTCTTTTTTGAACTGTTTCGTTCTCGAAAACAGGCGTTTCCTTATGCCAGTTCAGCGAAGAACTTGATGGTGCGAACCATCTGGCTGGTGTAGCTGTTTTCGTTGTCATACCAAGAAACAACCTGTACTTCATACAGATCATCAGCAATCTTGGAAACCATAGTCTGAGTTGCATCGAACAGAGAACCATAACGCATACCGATAACGTCAGAAGAAACGATCGGCTCTTCGTTGTAGCCAAAAGACTCTGTAGCAGCAGCCTTCATAGCAGCATTGATGCCGTCAACAGTTACGTCTGTGCCCTTAACAACAGCAGTCAGGATTGTAGTGGAACCAGTCGGAACCGGTACACGCTGTGCAGAACCGATCAGCTTGCCGTTCAGTTCCGGAATAACCAGACCAATTGCCTTAGCAGCACCGGTGGAGTTCGGAACGATGTTAGCAGCGCCAGCTCTTGCTCTTCTCAGATCGCCCTTTCTGTGCGGACCATCCAGAATCATCTGGTCACCAGTGTAAGCGTGAATGGTGCTCATGATACCGCTCTGGATCGGAGCATAGTCATTCAGAGCCTTTGCCATCGGAGCCAGGCAGTTTGTGGTGCAGGATGCTGCAGAGATGATCTTGTCATCAGCAGTCAGAGTGTTGTGGTTTACATTGTAAACGATAGTCGGCAGATCATTGCCGGCCGGAGCAGAAATAACAACCTTCTTTGCACCAGCATCGATGTGAGCCTGTGCCTTTGCCTTTGAAGTATAGAAGCCTGTGCACTCCAGAACAACGTCAACACCGATCTCGCCCCACGGCAGCTCAGCTGCGTTAGCCTTTAGATCG
>OJOL01001783.1_pt1 | contig 12707 bp, 6 predicted proteins | sample 1598121 | NCBI WGS metagenome assembly OJOL01 (sample SAMN01915219, study PRJEB22387) | human gut metagenome | isolation source: stool | host: Homo sapiens | place: USA
CCCGTTGTTTTCCCCGCGGCAGCCGTTACAGCCCGGAACCCCGCAGCCCCCGTGCCGTCGGTTCCCCGTGCATCCGTGCTCTTTTCCGCCTCCGGTTTCTCGAAGACCCATCCGTAGCCGCAAGCGATGTCGTGTCCGATATCGGCCGCTGCCGGATAGCCGTCCTGCCATTGCAGGCTTCCCAGTGCCCGCATCTGCGCCTGCGCCTGCCGGATGATCTCCATGATGCGCGCCGCGTCGGCGGGGCGGGCGCGCCGGAACACTAATTTTTCGTCCATACGGCAAATATAGGATAAAATGCCGTGATACGCTACTGCCCGGGGGATATCTGCGCGGCGGAATTTCCGCCGTACGGCTTTTTTATCCCTCCTTCCGCCCGGGCGGGATGCCTTCCGCAGCCTTTTTTACCATGCCCCGTGCGAATCCGGCAAAAAAATCCGGGATAAAATCGTACATAATAGGCAAAAATCGTAACTCCAGACCCCTGGTTGTGCCCTGCGGACTTTTATCCCGATGCCCCGTCCTAAATTCGTTTTCAGCGGGACAGCCCTTCTGCGGGGCCTCCCCCGGGATACCCACCGAACCTATTTTTTAACCTTAAAATTAGTGTGTATGAGTTTTTCTACTAACCGTTTTTCCCGGAAAGCACTATTACTTGTGACAGCCGTGTTCTCTGCGTCGTTGCTGTGGGCGCAGGCCACCGGCATCTCCGGACGTGTGCTCGATGAGACCGGTGCGCCGGTCATCGGTGCGACGGTCATGGTCAAAGGCACCACGATCGCCACGGCGACCAATGTCGACGGCACCTTCAACCTGAAGAATACGGGCCGCAACGTCACGCTCGTGGTATCGTATGTCGGCTACGAGGCGCAGCAGGTGGCGTCGAAGGGTGCCGGGTCGGTGACGATCACGCTCAAGCCCGAGGCCATCGGCATGGAGAGCGTCGAAATCGTCTCCGTGGGCTACGGTACCCAGAAACGCGAATCGGTCGTGGGGGCCATCTCCACGATCCGGCCCGAGGAGCTGCGCGTCCCCGTGCGGTCGCTGAGCCAGACGCTGGCCGGTAACCTGGCGGGCGTCGTCGCACTGCAAACCTCGGGCGAGCCGGGCAAAGACGACGCCCAGTTCTGGATCCGCGGTATCGCCACCTTTACGGGCAGCCCCGATCCGCTGATCCTGGTCGACGGCATCGAGCGTCCGCTCAACGATGTCGACCCGCTGGAGATCGAGTCGTTCAGCGTCCTGAAAGACGCCAGCGCCACGGCCGTATACGGCGTACGCGGTGCCAACGGCGTTATCCTTGTCAACACGCGCCGCGGTTTCGACGGCCCGGCCCGGATCGACCTGCGTTACGAGCAGGGCTTCTCGTTCGCCAGCAAACGCCTGTCGTTCGTCGACGCCGCTACCCGCTCCGAAATGTTCAACGAGGCGGTGGATGCCGTGAATGCCTCGGCGGCACTGAAATACGGCGCCGACGAGATCAAGGCCATGCGCATGCAGACCGACCCCGAGGTCTATCCCGATGTCGACTGGCAGAAGCTCCTTATGAAAAAGGTGTCTCTTTCCGAGAAGGTGAGCGCCAACATCTCGGGCGGCGGCAAGTTCGCCCGCTACTTCACGGCCCTCTCCTTCTACAACCAAGAGGGGCAGTATGCTGTCAAACCCGGCGAATATTCATGGGTGAGCGACAAGATCGGCCGTTACGGCGAGAATGTCAACTACAAGCGCTATAACTTCCGCTCCAACGTCGACATGGACATCACCAAGACCACGGTGGTGAACCTCGGCGTGCAGGGCAACGTGACCGAGAACATGGAGCCCGTCGAGGGGTCTGCAGCCATCTACCGCGACATCATCAACGCGGCGCCGAACGCTTTCCCCGTCCGCTTCAAGGACGGCGAGCTGGCCGGCCGCGACGGCCTGAACAACCCCTATAACATGCTCACGCAGCGCGGTTGGAAGAAGACCACCGGCAATACGCTTCGCGCCAACCTGACGATCAATCAGGATTTCTCGTTCATCACCCCGGGTCTTTCGGCCAAGGTGAGCTACGCCTACGACGCCGTGAATTATTCGGTGGAGGAGCGTGCGCGCAACATCAACTTCTTTGAGGCCACGGGACGCGATCAGGACGGCGAACTGATCCGCACCGAGTGGCAGGCCGACCAGAAACAGGAGTACCTGAATTACAAACAGTCCGGCAACGGTTCCCGTACGCAGTACGTCGAGGCGGCGATCAATTACAGCCGGACGTTCGGCGAAAAGCACGAGGTCGGCGGCCTGCTGCTCGGCTTCGCCAAGGATTACCGGTTGCAGGAGGCTACGAGCGATTACCTCAAGTCGCTGCCCAACCGTTCGCTCGGCCTTGCCGGCCGTCTTACCTATGCCTACGACAAGCGTTACCTGATCGAGGCCAACATCGGTTTCAACGGTTCGGAGAACTTCGCCAAGGGCAAGCGCATGGGCGTATTCCCCGCCGTGGCTATCGGCTGGGTGGCCTCCGAGGAGAGCTTCCTGCGCAACAGCGAGGTGCTGACGTGGTTCAAGATCCGTGCGTCGGTCGGGCAGGTCGGCAACGACCAGATCCCCAGTACGCGTTTCATCTACCTGGCTACGATCAACAGCGGCGCCAACGGTTACGGCAACCTCGGCGTCAACTTCGACCAAGGGGCCGGCGGTATCGGCGAAGGTCGCATGGCCAACCAGGACGTGACGTGGGAGGTGTCGACCAAATACAACGTCGGTATCGAAACCGGGTTTTTCAACGAGTTGAAAATCAATGCCGACTTCTTCTACGAGCGGCGTGAAAACATCTTCCTCGCACCCCAGTTCTCGGAGATTTCGGGGCTTCCCAAGGATTATACCAACTACGCCAACATGGGTCTGATGGAGAACCGCGGCTTCGAGGTTTCGGCCGAATACGTCAAGCGTTTCAGCAAAGACCTCACCGTCTCCGTTCGCGGAAACTTCACCTTTGCCCGCAACAAGGTGATCGACGACGGCAAGTACTATGCCTATCCGTGGCAGGATCAGCGCGGCGTGCGTTACGGACTGACCATGGGCTACCGTGCCATGCACCTCTTCTCGCAGGAGGAGCTGGACAACATGCCCGACTACTATACGCAGTTCGGCCTGGACAAGCAGCAGCTGCGTGCCGGCGACATCCGCTACGAAGACCTCAACGACGACGGCAAGATCACCGAGGCCGACATGACGTGGATCGGTAACCCCGCGATGCCGGAGATCGTCTACGGTTTCGGAGCGTCGCTCAACTACAAGGGCTTTGACTTCTCGTTCCTCTTCCAGGGCGGCGCCAACCGTTCCTCCTACCTGAGCGGCGGCTGGTATTTCTACCCGTTCCAGGCAGACCGCGGCCCTAAGTTCATGGGTAACGTGATGACCATGTTCAAGGATCGCTGGACGGTGGACAACCCCGATCCGCACGCCTTCTCGCCCCGCCTGTCCTACGGTGCCGATGCCAACAACTACAAGACTTCGACCTGGTGGCAGCGCGACAGCGACTACCTGCGCCTGAAGAATGTCGAGATAGGCTATACGCTTCCGTCGGCCTGGGCCAGCAAGCTCCGGTGCAGTTCGCTGCGCATCTATGCCACGGGTGTGAACCTGTTCACGATCAGCAAATTTATCTCCGACTACTGGGATCCCGAGACGGGTGCCGATGCCTATCCCATGCAGCGCCAGGTTTTCGTCGGTGTGAATTTAACCTTCTAATACAGCCTAAAGAATGAAAAAGAATATCGTATATTTAATGCTCGCGTCGCTCCTTTTGTTTACCGGCTGCGCCGACTATCTGGATCAGGATCCCGAAGACCTGAACTCGATGGACAAGATCTTCTCGTCCAAGATCGAGACCACCAAGTGGTACAACCGCATTTACAGCGACGATTTCATGGTGCAGGAGATGCATTACAGCGGCCAGATTCCCTATTTCTGGTGCACCGACGAATCGGCCTACATTCTCGAATCGCACGTGCGCAATATCGCCGAAGGGAAGATGAGCCCCGACAACTACTACGGTTACACGGGTTCCTACAACCTCTATTTCTTCGTGCGTTACTACCAGGCCATCCGCCATTGCAACCTGTTCCTCGAAAACGTGGACAAGTGCGCCGAACTGGGCGAGATCGACCGCCGCACGATGCGTGCCGAAGCCCGCTTCATGCGTGCCTATTACCACTACCTGCTGCTGCGCCTCTACGGCCCGATCCCCATCGTGGAGACCAGCCGTTCGGCCGACCAGATCGGGGCTTCGCAGGCGCGCAACACGCTCGGCGAATGCGTCCGCTGGATCAACGGCGAGATCGACTGGGCCTGTGAAAACGGCATGCCCGCCGCCCGCGACGAGAAATTCACGCTGGGGCTCCCCACCATCGGTGCCGCCCGGGCCATCCAGTCGCGCATGCTGCTGATGGTCGCCAGCCCGCTCTTCAACGGCAATTCGGCCTACAAGAACTGGACGAACCACGACGGCACGGTGCTCATGCCCCAGACCTATGACAAGGAGCTGTGGAAGGATGCCGCCGATGCCGCCAAGACGGTCATCGACATGACCGAATACCAGTTGCTCAAACCGGCCGCTGACGCTACGTTCGATGAGATCGTGGATAACCTCCGCGCCGTGACGACCACCTGGGGCGCCGGCAAGAATACCGAGATCATCTGGGGGCACCCCAACTCGGTGCAGTGGTACGGCATGTGCGCCCTGCCGGCGCGCTGGTACGGCTGGAACGGCCGCTATTCGCTGGCCATCGGCATGATCAACGATTTCTTCATGGCCGACGGCAGCCCGAGCCGCCCGCTCGAAGAGTGGTTCGCCTCCAAGAAGTTCTCGGCCGAAGCCGGCAACGGCACCATCGCCAATACGTTCTGGATGTTCGTCGACCGCGAGCCGCGGTTCTATGCCTCGGTTCACTTCCCCAACCAGCGCCTGTCGTACGCCTACGAGAACAAGACCGACAGCTACCAGGATGCCGACGGCTACGGCGTGGTCGATTTCTGGTGCTCGGGGCTGAGCGGCAACGGCAGCCCCCCGGGCGACAAGAACACCTCGGGATTCTCCGTGCGCAAGAACCTCCCGCTGGATTACCGCAGCAACAAGCAGACCAGCGAGGCGACGCGTATGCTCAACGTGCCTTTCCCCATCATCCGCCTGGGTGAGGTCTACCTCAATTATGCCGAGGCCCTGAACGAGTACTACGGCACCTCCCGGCAGGACGAAGCGCTCTATTACCTCAACGAAATCCGCACCCGTGCCGGCATCCCGGCCTATGAGGGCACCTATTCGCAGGACGAGATGCGCGGGATGATCCGCCACGAGCGCAAGATCGAGCTGGCGTGGGAGTGCAACCGCTATTTCGACGTGCGCCGCTGGTTCACGGCCCATGGCCCCGACGGCGAGTTCAACCACGACGAATACGGACTGGACATGTCGCGCGGTACGGGTGCCACCGACCCGGCGTTCTTCACCCTGACCAAGGTGGCCAACAAGCGCTTCGACATCCAGCACTACTTCCTGCCCATCAAGTCTTCGGAGATCATGCTCAATACGCAGCTGGTGCAGGCGCCCTACTATTGATGGCCGCAGCCGGACACATGTTAAACTTAAAAATGGAAAATTCGCTATGAAACAGTTTTTTAAGATACTGGCGCTCGCGGCCCTGGCGCTGCCTTTCACCGGCTGCGACGTGGAGTATTCGGACATAAATATTCTGCCCGACCCGGTTTGCAGCACCATATTGCTTCCGAGCAGAGCCGGAAGTTTCACTTCGGCTTCCGCCTGCACAGCCAGCAACAAGACCACTGCGGCTAAAAAAAATCGTTTCATAGTTTGGGATTATTTGTCGGTTTGCTCTTTTTCAATGACAATATTATCGCAGTTCCGGGTGATAAAGTTACGTTTTTCCCCGGATAAAACGGGATAATCATCGGTATATTCGATTACATTGTCCTGCGTGAACACGAACCCGTCGACACAGTAGAGGTTGACGATACGCGGGTCGAACACGCGGAAGGTGTTGCCCTCGACCCGGATGTTGCGGTGGTAGCGGCTGGTCTCGCGGTCGGGGATGCCGCTGCCCACGGCAATACATGCCGAGCCCCAACCGGGACTGCCGTAGTTGCCGTTCTCGAAGAGGTTGCGGCGGATCACCACGTCGCGCACGCCCGACTGCTCGTACCAGTAGTTGGCGTCGCCTTCGATCAGGATGGCCGCCCCGGCGATGTGGAAGTAGTTATCCTCGATGACCATGCGGTTGCGCGAGCCCAGCAGCAGTCCGCGCGCCCGGTTGCCGCGCATGCGGCAGCCCTTGATGAGCACCTCGGGATATTCGTCGTCGGCCGCCACGACATGCATGGGCTCGACCCCGTCGGGGAGCGGCTCGGTGAAGGTGACTTCGGTGTAAACCTTGTTGAGGCGCCTGACGGACTTCACCGTCCGGCGGGCATAGGTCTCCACGTTGTTGTTGTCGACCAGTTCGAGGGGCATCCCCGGCACGATGAAATCCACGCCGTACTGCCCCGAGTTGCGCCAGCGGAGCAGCAGTTTGTCGGGGCCCCCGACCTTTTCGACGGCCATGTACAGCCCGTGGATATTCGTCGCGTCGTCTTTCTGGTTCTCGAACGTGCAGTCGATCATGCGGATGTAGCCGCCGCAGTTGACGTAGTGCGTGGCGTCGGCCGTAATGCTGATCATGCGTCCCTTGCCGGGCGAGGGGACGATCACCAGCTTGCGAAGCTCGATGTCGCGGCTGCGCTGCGCGATCACACCCATGCCGCCGCAGTGGTAGAGGTTGACGTCGCGGATGGCAACGCCCCGGCAGTCGGCGAGCGTGAAACCGGGGTTGTAACGCGCAGCCGCGCCGAATACCATCACGTTGCCGACCGTGGCGGTCAGGTCTTTGCGCAGAATGCGGATGTTGCCGTTGGCGCATTTTTCGGCCGGGATCGTCCGGTTCGACAGCCAGTAGTCCGTGGCACGGAACGCCGGTTCGCGCCGCACGGCGTCGAACTCCAGCAGGTTGGAGAAGGGGTACACCGTACCCTCGGCATCGCGGAAACGCAGGCAGCCGTTGACGATGTCGCAGAGGTAATCTTCGGGGAACTCGATTTCCAGCCAACCGTCGCCCTTCGCCACAACGGTGCCCTCGGAATTGAACGTACGGGTGAAGTCGATCGTCAGGTCGCGCACCGTAATGTTCTCACAGTCTTCGAGGCTGAACGGCGAGATGAAGCCCGTGAAGAGCAGTTCGGTGCCGTTGCCGTCGATCTCGAAGTCGCGCATACCCACCAGGTCGAACGCGATGCGCTTGAGGCTCTCGTCGTTGTTGCTGATGAACTGGTACTTTTCGACCGCCCGGTCGGGGCGCATGCGGAGCTGGCCGCCGGGCAGCACGAGCCGCGAGGCGCCGACCTCGGCACAGTGTTCCAGCGCGGCCCGCACGGCGGGCACGGCATCCGTCCCGGCAGCGCCGGGCGCAAGGAAATCTTTCAGGTAGACGGTTTTTTCCGCCGCAGGTGCCGCATATACGGCCAGGATGGCCAGCAGGGCGGCGCAGCATTTTCTCAGGGTTCGGTTCATAAGGGTCGTATTTTTCGGATAGGGTTATTTGTTATCAGCCGGTTCGATCTTCAGCGCGAAGCCGCCGCCGGGCGCCACGGGTATTTGCAGCCGTGTCGCGGAGGTCACCCGTTGCGTGGAGAGCACATAGCGGGCGGGCTCCGCAGCCGAGCGGCCGTCGTCGGCGAGCAGCGTGGCCGTATACTCCCGCCCGGGGTCGAGCAGCGACAGGTCGACATCGAGCGTGCGCGGCGTCCAGCCGGTAAGCCCGCCCACATACCAGCAATCCTGCCGTTTGCGTGCCGTGACGATATATTCGCCGATCTCGCCCGCGAGCACCCGCGTCGTATCGAACACGACGGGCAGCGAAGCGATGAAGCGCGTGCAGGCCTCGTCGGCCATGTAGCGCGTCGGGGAGTCACAGAGCATCACCAGCGGTGCGTCGAAAACCACGTAAGCCGCCACCTGGTGCGCCCGCGTGCCCTGGCTCATCGGGTTGCGGTAGTCTATCCGGAAGCCTTCGCGTGTGGCATTGCGGTAGGCGCCGGGGGTGTAGTCCACCGGGCCCTGCACCATGCGGATGAAGGGGAAGGTCACGTCGTAGAGCGGCATGTCGGGATTGCTCCACTTGAGTTCCTCCAGCCCGAAGACGCTTTCGAAATTGATGATATTGGGATAGGTGCGGTTCTGACCCGTGGGTTTGTAAACGCCGTGGATATCGAGCACCAGGCGGTGCGCGGCGGCGACCCGGGCAAGGCGGTAGACCAGCTCGACGGCCTTCTGGTCGTCGCGGTCGATAAAGTCGACCTTGAAGCCGCGGATACCTAATCCGGCATAGTAGCTGCACGCCTCTTCGAGCTTGGCGTCGAGCACGTTGCCCACGACCCACAGCATCAGCCCGACACCTTTGGCGTCGGCATAACGCACCAGTTCGGGCAGGTCGATCTGCTCGACCACGGACATCACGTCGCCGGCCTTCGGATCCGACCACCCTTCGTCCAACACGACGTATTCGAGCCCGTAGTCGGCCGCGAAGTCGATATAGGCCTTATAGGTTCGCGTGTTGATACCCGGCTCGAAGTCCACGCCCGTCAGCCCCCAGTCGTTCCACCACTCCCAGGCCACCTTGCCGGGCTTCACCCACGAGCAGTCGCCGATACGGTTCTCTGCGGCGAGGGCATAGACCAAGTCGTTGGTCGGGAGTTCGCGGTCTTCGTCGGCCACGGCGAGGATACGCCACGGATATGTCCGCGTGCCCTCGACGCGGGCGATATAGTCGTGGCGCGTGGCGACCTTCTCCTGGCAGCGGCGCTCGTGAAGGTAGCAACTGTCGGGCACGGCGGCAAACAGCCCCCGCAGGCCGCCCGCCGAGGGCGTCAGGAACATGCCGGGATAGGCTTCCAGATCGGCTTCGCAGACCAACACGCGGCCGGCGGCGCCGCAGTCGGCGGCCAGCGGCAGCAGGACGGGTTTTTCCGTCCCCAGCGCGTTCAGGCGGCACTTCTCATACTGGCTCTGGTAGGCGTTGCACAGGCCGTCGGAATAGGCGGCGAACAACCCGGGGTCGCCCGCGAAATTGAACTCGGCCACTTCACCGGCCACGGTTCGTTCGCCCGGCAGATGCGTTTCGATACGGTAGGCGCAACCCTGGTCGAAGACCCGGAAAGTCACGGCATAACCGCCTTCGAAGGTAAGCCTCAGCTGGTTGTAATGCTCCGTGAAGCGTGCCTGCCGGTAGAAGGGAGCCTCGACGACCCGTTCCACCGTTTCGCGCCGCGCATCGGTCACCTTCGCACCGCGTCCCAGCACCGTACCGTCGGCGAAGTGCAGCCCGATGGCCGAAGGCAGCAGCACGGGCGTACCGTGGCGGGTCACGGTATAGGTCAGCGAGTCGGCCGCACGGATCCCGACGCAGAGCGTCCCGTCGGGCGAGGCGACTTTGAAATCAGTCCCGGGGCCGGACGAGCAGGCGGCCGCGAAGGACAATGCAAACGAAATGGCAAAGCAGCGGAAAAGGTTCATAGGTAAATCGGATTGTTAATCGGTTAGTTTCACCCGTATCGTCGCGCCGGGTGCCGCGCGGTATATTTTCGGTTTTGCGCCGGGCCGGGCCACCGTAATGCGGAGCCTGCCGTCCGCCACGCGCGCGACCGTGATGTCGAAATCGGAGCCGAACGCCCGGATATGGCGCAGGGACATGCTCTCCCAGGCAGCGGGCATGGAAGGCGTGAGGTCGAACGACCGCAGCCCCGTGGGGCGGATGCCGAACAGGCCCTCGGTGATGATGCGGCAGTAGAGCCCGCTCTCGGCCGAAAGGTGGCGCTGCGAGCCTTCGGGCCACGCCTCGATGGGATAAGGCACATGGTCGCCCAGCAGGCGCCGCTGCGAATAGCGGTGCAGCAGTTCGGTCGCACGGTCGGCCTGCCCCACGTTGTAGATCCCGCGCAGGGCGTAGAGCGTCGAGCGATCCCAGAACGTCGAGCTGCCCTGCTGGGTCAGCAGGCCGTCGTCGGTCATCAGCTCGGGGCCGAGCAACGCCCGGACGGTGCCTTCGCTGCGCTCCTTCAGCCCCACGATCAGCGGCATGCAGATCCACGAGCGCAGCAGCGTATTGCCCGCATAGTAGCGGTAGGTGTCGTACCCGCCGACCTCGCCGCCGAAGTGCGCGTCGATAGCTCGGGCGAGCGCCCTGGCCTGTGCGGCATAGCGGGCGGTCTGGGCGGATTCCACACCCAGCTCGCGGCCGAGCGACACGGCCGACAGCAGTGCATCGTAATAGAGCGTCGAGGGGCAGGGGTTGGCATCGCCGGGGGGGAAACGCCCCTCCAGTTCGTCGGTGTCGGAAGCCACGACGCCGTCCGCCGTAAGCTGGCGGCGGCAGTATTCGAGGCACCACTCGACGAGCGGCCACAGCTCGGCGGCCTCGGCACGGTCACCGCGCGCAAGGGCGTAGCGTGCCGCCCCGCAGGCGATCATCGCGGCGTCGCCGCGGTCGCCCGCGCCGTTCCAGATGTCGTCGCCCTCGGCGATGACCGAGCTGGGCAGCGGTTCGTATGCGGGGTTCATGAAGCGGGCGAAATGGCGGAACGAATTGAGCGCCGAGGCATTGCCCACCCCATAGCCCAGAAAGGGGAAGAAGGGGTTGACGTATTCGGCCTGGTCGTTGGCCCAGATGGCCGCATAGTAGGATTCGCCGCCGGGGGCGTGCATGTAGCCGCCCTTGGTCGCAACGATGCTCTCGGCGGCCCGCAGCTTGGCATAGCGGAATTGGGTGTCGATCACCGGGTCGGGGGTTTCGAGCACGAGGTTCGCGTCGATGCACTCCCTGACGAACGCCATCCGGGCGGCGAACTCGGCCGCCACGTCGGGGGGCAGGGGCTCTCCGCCGCCCGGGTAGGCCTGGAACACGGCGTCGAACGCAAGCGAGTCCCCCGCGGCAAGCGTAAAGGTGCCGCTGCCCGCGATGTCGCCCCGCACAACATAGCTGCCCGTGACGCCCTTGGCCGGGTCGGTCGTTATGACCTGCGAGAATTCTGGTACGGAAACCGTCAGCGGCTTCGCCCCGACGTTACGCAGCATATAGCGCTCGCACATGAGCGGCAGCGTGCGCGAAGGGAAGATCGTACGCGTCATTTCAACGACGGGCTCGGGTTTCATGTCCCGCGCCGAACCGACGTTCATCTTGCCCACGCCCCAGAGGCTCCGTACCTCCAGCGCACCGTCGATGGCCACCTGCCCGACCCGTTCGTCCTGCAAGGCCAGGCCGTTGACGCCCAGCAGCGAAGGGATGTCCGCGGCCATGCGGTACATCAGGCTGGCGTGGGTGTTGTTGGGCAGGGTGCGCAGCAGGGGGAAGACGAGCGAACGTTCCTGGCGGAACGCCCCGCGCGAGTCGACGCCCCAGCGGAGCACGAAGGCCATCCGCTCGCCGCTCATCTCGATGTGGTCGTCGTGCGGGATGTCGCTGCCGACCTTCCATACGATGCCCCGCCCGTCGGGGGCGATCTGTCAGCGTTGTCCGCATACGGCAACTGCGGACAGCATGAAAATGCAAGTCAGTAAGGTTCTTCGGGTCATAGTTCGGTGTTTAGTGATTGAGAGCCCTAAAGATAGCAATTATTCGTCAATTCCTACGGTGCGCACCAGTCCGCAGCCGCGTTTGAGCCGCAACCGGAGCGTATGCTCCCGCTGCCCGGCAAAACGGGCGTTCTGCAACTCGTAGAGCGGCAGCCAGCCATAGGCTTTCACGCCGTCGTATTCCGCCTCGACCAGGCAGTTGCAATAGCGCACGCCGAACTCCTCCTCGGGTTCGAAAATTCGCGCAACGGGAACCGTACAGCGTCCGCGGCGGTCGGTCGCGGCCCCGGCCTGCGGCTCGGCGGTCACCGTATAGGTGTACCACCGCACGGGATAGAACCGCACGACAGCCCCTTTGGCCGGGCTTGCGTCGGCATCCGCCACCTCGACCCGGATACGGTCGGGCAACACGCCCGCCACCAGGTCGTCGATGTCGACATTGCGGTCGGCGGCATGGTCGATCATGCGGACGGCATAGTCGCTCCAGAGCTCCTCGCCATAGGGATAATTCATGATGCACCGCACGCCGGAAAACGCCTGTCCGTTGACGGGGTTCTTATCCGCGTCGACCTTCATGGCATAGATGTCGGGGACGCCCCGCGCATGGCCGAACTCGTGGATGATGCCGTCGATGGCGTTCTTTTCGAACGGGCTGTTGAAACGGTCGTTGTGCGTGCGCGAATGGTAGATGGCCTGAATCCCGTCGCCGTACCAGCCGCCGCCCGTCTCGCGGGGATCGGATTTGTAACCGTCCATCACCACCAGATAATCGTGGTCGGGATGGGGCTTGCGGATCTGGTCGGCCGACACGCCGTCGTAGATGTAGAAGGCGTCCCAATCCACCACGAAATCGTAGACCGCATGCAACTGCGCCCCGTAGTTGAAAGCACGGTTGACGCGCCGGAACATATCTTCGGTCAGTTGCACGACCCGGTCGCGCCCGCCCAGCGAATCGACCGATTCGCGGTCGATACCGACCTTGACGCGGAAGGTATAGACTGTCCCGTCCTGAAAAAGGTTTACAGAAAAGAGTAAATCTTATGCAGCAAACAAC
>OJOL01001787.1_pt1 | contig 12678 bp, 10 predicted proteins | sample 1598121 | NCBI WGS metagenome assembly OJOL01 (sample SAMN01915219, study PRJEB22387) | human gut metagenome | isolation source: stool | host: Homo sapiens | place: USA
TAGATTCTTCGACTACGCTCAGAATGACGGATAGTCCGCAAATCACTTCATTCATTACCGCTCAAAAATGAACATAATTCAACTCCTGATTCGCATTATTAATAAAACTATGCTCTCAGGAGGTTAAATGTGCTTAATGACAACATTTACTCTTCCAAACTCTGCGTAAACAATGCGTAAACAAACGGTTTCAGTTAGGGGTATTTAGTAAGCTTCATAGGAGATAGTGAAATTCGTAACCGCTTGATATACAATTAAGATTAACAAAACAGACTATCGCAAAATATCACATTATCGTTCTCATAATCTGGAGGTCCCTGGTTCAAGCCCATAGCACAAAGATCTTTGGTTCGCCTTGAGTTCAATAACGAAGTCTCCTCCTTTATCTCTAACCTTGTCTATTATTACCTTTTGGAATGACATGGCATCTGCTGTGACTACACATCATCAACATCATATCCTATTGAATTCCGCATATAAAAAAATTAAAAATGAACGATAAAAAGAAACACCTAAGGCGGTGCCCCCGCATCGCTGCACACGAATATATAAGGATTTTTACTACAACTACAAGCGATGAACAATATTTCTTAAATGAAAAAGTCTTGATTCTTACCTGTAAATAAAACAAGCTACGCCTTAACCTTAAAAATAAACAGTATATTTTGGTACACCTCCCAGTTTGCATTACCTTTGCCCCCAATTATGGGAAAGGAGAAATTTTACGTTGTATGGTCAGGCGTCAATCCGGGCGTTTATACTTCCTGGACGGACTGCCAGTTACAAACCAAAGGCTACGAAGGAGCGAAATACAAGTCGTTCGAGACACGCGAAGAAGCGGAAAAAGCCTTTGCATCTTCTCCGTATGAGTATATCAAACGCTCCTCTCCGGCTGCTCCCGCCCAGAAGAAAGATATGAATGCCCCTCTCCCTTCATCTGTCGTAGAGAATAGCCTTGCCGTAGATGCCGCCTGTAGCGGCAATCCCGGAGCGATGGAATACCGGGGCGTACACGTGGCAAGTCGGCAGGAAGTATTCCACTTCGGCCCGGTGTATGGTACGAACAACATCGGCGAGTTCCTCGCCATCGTCCACGGACTTGCTTTACTGAAACAGAAAGGGTTCGATATGCCCATCTACAGCGACAGCGTGAATGCCATCAACTGGATAAGACAAAAAAAATGCAAGACAAAACTGCCACGTGAACCCAAAACGGAAGAACTCTTCAAATTGATAGAGCGCGCCGAAAAGTGGCTGCGCGAAAACACCTACACCACCCGCATCCTGAAATGGGAAACCAAACAGTGGGGAGAAATACCTGCTGACTTCGGACGAAAATAATCCGATTCCGCCCGTGAAACGCACGAACTACCCAAACAGTATTTTCAAACTTTCTACTACACCCTACACCCGGTGCGCAATTCTCTTATTTACTGCCCATTACGGGTGTATAAAAAACGGTACGGGTGTACAAGGGTTATTTACTCCTTATACACCCGCACTGTAAAAACAAGCATAATCCGCTTATTGCCAGTCGTTAAGTTGCGATTGTCTGATTATGTTAAAATCGGCTCAATCCACCTTACCTTTATACTCCGTTCCGTTTACCGTAACCTTTCCGGTGGTTTCGCGGATGTCAAGACCGGTCCCGACACTACCAAACGTATCACTACTATACTTGAATACAACGCCTTGGTTCGGCTTATTCTTTTCCGCATCAATATAGATAGCGGGATAGTCTTGAGAATCTGTATCATCTACCTTAACACTAAAGACACAACTATTCTTCAACTCAAAAGTAGTCTTATAGTCATAAGCGCTCTTACTTCTGTTACCGGCAGTAATGGCTGCGGAAGGGGCTTGGTTTCCTTCACTCCAAGTAATAGCGCCTGCCTCCATTGTATTTTTATCATACTGAGAGTTGACGGCCAGATTGAACGTGCAACCATCAAATGTCGACGTGCCGCCGCGCAGGAAAACGCCTTGCCAGCCTCCGGTGAAGGTGCATTGCGTAGCCGTTACCGTAACAGGGATATTCACCAGCAAGGCTGTTTCATCAGCTGTGAAGGTAGAATTGCTAAGAGTAATCGTATTATTGGAACCAACCTCTGTCGTAGCATTGGTATTCACACAGAAGTATTTGCCCACCATTGTGGAATTTTCAATATCAATGAGCGCAGAACTGTATCTTTTATCAATGAATACACCTCTTCCTCCTGTCTTGGCCGCTTTATAGTCGACGTTTTTCATTGTAAATTTAGCACCATCACCGTATAGAGATATTCCTGAGGTTTTATCGGTCACTTTCCCTTTATAGGTTTCATCACCGGTCAGTACGAGTTCGCCACCCCCATAAATGCGAGTGTAATAGTCTCCACCCAACGTAAACTCATGCGTGCCTAAGATTACCTCCATTTTTGCCCCAACCGGAATGTACAATCTGCTGTTGATAGTTACATCTGCTTCCAGCGTAAGTTTATTGACTACAGCATCCGTTGCTATTTCGATATTACCTTTAGTAACGACCAACTCTTTTATTACAGCACCCGCTTTTACTACAAAGGTGTTTTCGCCTGTGCTGGCAGTTACTTTCTCCCAGTCTCCGCTGATTTCTACATGGTCAATGTCCTCAACGGTCAGGGTTCCTTTGGAGCCTGTCGGTACATTGATTTTCACTGCTTCTGCACCGCCTGACACTCCTTTCACAGTGAAGCTGGTGGTGCTTACACTGCTGATGTTAATGGTAACAGGAGCGCTGCTGGTGCTGCTGGCCGGAATCTCAATATTGTCATTTGCTTTCACTGTATTAACCGTGATGCTCTTAGCACCATCTTTCATCGCCTGGACGGCATCTTCCGCGTTCTCCACTACCTTGCTGAACGTGATACCACCGGTGCTGGCATCAATCTTGATGTCGTTGATGTCGGGCATTTCCTTTATCGTACCGGCTGTCACTACAAAGCCACTCGTTGTTTTAAATGCTTGGATAGAACCTGTGCCAATCTGCAGCGTAGCGGTAATACCGTCTGCGTGAGTGGCGGCGGGTACGGGAATATCCAGCACCAGCGGGTCGGTGTTCACGGTGGTGAACGACACTGTCACCTCGTTTGCTGTGCTCGACAAAGTTCCCAGCGAGGCATTGCCCGAATTATCTATCGTCAGTTCAGCCGAACCGGCGATGCCTGGGGCAGCCAGCGCCAGTGAGCCGGATACTCCAGTTTCCAATCCGGTCAGCTTGATACGCATCATTCCACTCAGCAGCTGAACGAAGTCCACGCTCGTTTTGCCGGAGTTCAGCTTGCCGAACATCGGCGCGTTGCTATTAGGATAGGTGTACGTCGCAGGGAAGGTTAGGGTCATTGTACCGGAAGCGTATTTATCAGCCGGATAAACTGCATACTGCAAATTAGATACCGCACCCGTCACCATGCCGGCAAAGGTTCCTGTCGTGCCGGTTCCGCTTTTCAGGGTAAACGTTCCCTTGCTGGAGTAAACTTTGTCCACTGAAGTAGTGCCGCCAAAAGCATAAAAGGCATCACTGGTTGTCCAGTTCACATGGTAGTTGCCGTCTACGGACGTTCGTGTGTTTGCCCCCGTCGTTGCAGTCAGTGTAAGGCCGTCGGCAGACGTTCCGCTCTCCATCATTTCCTCGTTGGAGCAAGCTGTTATCAGGGCCGCCGCGCACAGCAGGGCACTGATGTTAAATAAATTTCTCATGATTAGTTTCTTTTTAATAGTTTGTAATTACTAAAGAGGATTATTCCCAATAGCCATCCTCATGCCCCCACCCTGGTAATGTCGTATCGGCATTGTCACCGCCGCTACCTGCAAAGCCATACTCCACTGCCACCGTCAATACTTCGACTGCCGGTGATTCGTACTTTTCTCGTTTTTGATTATCCATGTTGTGAATAAAATTGTTTTGTGGTCCTCCTCAGTTCCATGCAGGGCCCATTACAAACACGAAGCGCAGAACTGATCGTTTCACTTCGCTATCTGAAGGCCCTGAGAAAACCCTAACACTACGAAATGACATATCAGCCCCACGCTATAGCGCGGAAGCCGTCTGAATGCCATTCTTGTAGTGTTCGAAAAATTTCTCAGGTTTTTCAGATAACAAGAATGAAGCAAGACGCTTCTAATAAATTTTAATAACTATTATGGTAGGCACTCCTACACGCTGTCAAAGGTAGAAGTTGTTTTTGAAAGAAGCAAGCGAAAAGTGAAAAAAGATGAAGAGCCTCTCTCTCCAGAGAGTGTGTCTCCCCCCGGCGTCCAGGAGTGAACGAGCGTTCCCACGAAAAGAAACGATAGTTCCCATTAAGGGAAACAAGCGTTTCCATAAGGAGAAACGACAGTTCCCATTAAAGGAAACGCTCGTTCCCAAGTGCAGGAAACTCCAGTTTCCAAGTGCAGGAACGCAAGTTCCCCAGCACCAGATAGCAGCAAAACACTGTATTCCAATAAGATGTTAGTTTATATTATAAAGAGAAAGAAGCAGTCCTAATGCCGGTGCAAGCAAACCAATTGCCTACACCTGCCTACACCGTTACCTACACCACATAACATACTATGAATAAAATCCTTACCCCCTTAAGTGTAGGTAGTGTAGGTAAAACTGACAAAAACTCATTGTTGTATCTCAACTTTCTGTTTAAGACAGAGACTGCATATCATTCAAGCGTTTATAATATCCGTCTTTTTCCAGCAGTTCTTCATGCTTACCTCTTTCCACGATTTCTCCTTCATAGAGCACACAAATTTCATCTGCATTCTTAATTGTAGAAAGACGGTGGGCAATAGCAATTGTGGTACGCGTTTTCATCAGACGTTCCAAAGCCTCCTGCACCAGACGTTCAGATTCTGTATCAAGAGCAGAAGTAGCTTCATCAAGAATAAGGATAGGCGGATTCTTCAAGATGGCACGGGCTATGCTGACACGTTGGCGTTGTCCTCCGGAAAGTTTGCCACCACGGTCACCGATACTTGTATCGTACCCGTGTTCTGTTTCCATGATGAAGTCGTGAGCATTTGCAATCTTCGCTGCCTCAACAACCTGCTCCATGGTAGCATTTTCTACACCGAAAGCGATATTATTGAAGAATGTATCATTAAACAGGATAGCCTCCTGATTTACATTCCCTATCAAACCACGCAAATCATGAATTCGGAAATCTTTAATATTAACGCCATCAATCCTGATTTCACCGAAGTGTATATCGTGATAACGTGGCAACAAATCAACTAAGGTAGATTTACCTGAACCAGACTGACCTACCAATGCAATGGTCTGTCCCTTAGGCACAACCAGATTTATATGTTTCAGAACTTCCCTCTTTCCATCATAGCTGAAAGAAACATCTTTAAACTCAATCTCATGATTCATTCCATGCAAAGGCTTCGGGTTTGCAGGTTCTTTAATAGGATTCTCTGCTTTCAGAATCTTATCCACACGCTCCATAGAAGCCAAACCTTTCGGGATGTTATATCCTGCTTTCGCAAATTCTTTCAACGGGTTGATGATACTATAAAGGATAACCATGTAGAAGATGAATGTAGGAGCTTCCAGCGAAGAGTGATCATTACCCAAAATTAATATACCACCAAACCACAGTACCAATACGATAAGAAGTGTTCCCAAGAACTCACTCATCGGGTGAGCCAAAGCCTGACGGATAGCTACCCTATTAGTCGCATCACGCAACTCATTACTGCACTTGGTAAAACGGTCCACCATCTTATCCTCAGCAATAAAGGCTTTGATGATTCGTAAACCTCCCAGAGTCTCTTCCAGTTGCGACATTGTATCACTCCATTTGCCCTGAGCTTCCAAAGACTGACGTTTCAGTTTTTTGCCGACTTTCCCCATCAACCAACCCATTCCGGGAAGCACCACTACAGTAAACAAGGTCAGCTGCCAACTGGTGATAATAAGTGTCGAGAAATAAAGTAGAATCAGAATAGGATTCTTCAGCAACAGGTCCAGCGAACTGGTAATAGAGTTTTCAATCTCACCCACGTCACCACTCATACGGGCAATGATATCTCCTTTCCGCTCCTGCGAGAAAAAGCCAAGCGGCAAATGCATTACTTTGGAATAAACCATGATACGGATATCGCGAACAACTCCTGTACGCAAAGGAATCATGATGGCGGAAGAACCGAAGTAACAAGAGGTTTTCAGCATAGTCATAAAGGCTAGGAAAAGCCCCATGAACAGAAGCGTCATTGTTGGTCCGTGCGTTTCAATCAATCGGGTAACAAAGTAATAGAAGTTATTAATCGCCACATCTTTCAAGCTGTCACTTCCCCACTCCATATAGTGGTAAACCTGTGAACCATCACCCGTCTTAAACAGGATATTCAGAATTGGAATCAATAACGTAAATGAAAAAACGTTGAAAACAGCCGATAAAACATTGAGCAGGACTGCCCATCCTATATACTTTTTATAAGGCGACACAAAACGTCGCATCAGTTGCAGAAATTCCCTCATTGCTTGGTATTAATGAATTAGGGGCACAAAGATACAAGAAATATCTTTAAGAAGAAGAAGATAAAATTAATATTAACGAGATTTATCTATGCAACCCTCAATTAATGGACACTGTGAGTCATTTATATGAATTACAGAATGATTTCGAAAAAATATATTGTACCTTTGCGCCCAGATATCAATATACGCTTTATTATGACAAAGATTGATAAGTCCATACTGACATTTGGAGTTACTATTTTTCTTAAATTCATATTATTCGACATTCTGTGGTGTATTCCCACAACGTTTGCCTCTCTTTCTACAGTTGAATGTTATACAACCAAACTGATAGCCACGTTTATATTACTTATCCCCTATGCCTTTTTCCGAATGTGGAAAACGGAAACTTTCATCATGCTTTTACTAGACTTTCTGTTGATAGCTAACCTTATGTATTTCAGGACCTACTATACAGCTATACCATTGAACAGTTATGGACTATCAGGAAACTTAGCCGATTTCACAGGTAGCGTGATTGACTCTCTCCGGTGGTATGATTCACTTTTCCCATTATCCACCCTTATAGCAGCTATAATTCACCTACGCACCAAAACATCACATCTGAAACGCCCGGTTCGGGCTCTTCCTTATGTAGGAATACTTGTAGTTATTATCTGTATTTTTGGAACAGTAACCCTTATGAAAGGCGGATTCTCAAAGGCTTACGGAAAGTATCGTGATAAAGCCTATTTATGTTCAAGCGGCCCTTCTATTTATACGATTTTCGGTAGTCTATGTTATGACTTGATAGGACCGCAACAACAGTTGACTCCCGAATTGGAAGCCAAAATACAAGAATGGTTAAGTGCAAAGCCGAAACATGAAGCCGCATTAATCAGCGATAGTACCAATCGTCGCACCAATTGTATCGTTATTTTAGCAGAATCATTAGAAAGCTGGGTGTTAGAAAAAGAAGTGGAGGGACAGGAGATCACCCCCTATATGAATAAACTATTGAAAGACTCTACCACTCTCTATGCTCCACACGTACTGACTCAGGTAAAAGGCGGACGTTCCATTGATGCACAGCTCATGCTTTGCACCGGATTACTGCCCATCAATAGCGGTACTTACAGCAGCCAATATCCCAATCATATTTATCCGTCATTACAGAAAGCCATGCGCGAAAAGAATCATTCACGCAACTACCTGTTAACCATTGATAAATTGTCAACCTGGAATCAAGGCCCCATAGCCCAAAGTTTCGGCATAGATACCATCATCGCTTATCATGACTTTAAATTGACTGAAGCTTTCGGCACACACAAACGCACCGGAGACGGTTCGTTCTTTGCACAATGCCAAGAAAAAATAGAAAAGGGGGAGATCTGGGAAAAAGGAGAAAATGCATATATGCAACTCATTACTTATTCCGGCCATGCTCCATTCATATTACCGAAACAATTGAGAGAAGTTTCATTCTCTTCCGGCATTCCGGAAAAAATGGGTGACTATATGACGACTGCCCGTTATACAGATAAAGCAATCGGCAAATTCGTAGAATATCTGAAAACTCTTCCGCAATATAAAGAAACACTGATTGTAATAACGGGCGACCACGAAGGTCTGGCATATTATCGAACGGAATTATGCGAAAGCCCCGGCGGCAAAGATATTGTATCCGACAAACCTTTTACTCCTTTCATCGTTGTCAATTCTCCTGTAAGCATGCGCTATGATAAGGTCATGGGACAAATAGACATGTATCCCACCCTGCTGAACCTGCTCCAGCTTGACGATTATTACTGGACCGGACTTGGAGAAAGCATTCTCAATCCCAACAAGAAAGGTTTTGCCATAGGTTCACAGATGAATGTGGAAGGAGAAGGCTATACACCGGAGGAGGTGGACTTAGCAAAAGAAGCTTATGATATATCGGATGAGATGATACGGTTCAACTACTTCGGGCAACAGTGAAAGTACCACACCGATATTTAGGGCGGTAAGGAGTTTCTATACCATCTGCCAATATATATGAATCAGGTACATCCGCAATTTGGTCATAACTTTTTCCTTCACCGCCAACTTCCAGCGTATAGCGTCCATTCACTTTAAAGTCGCCTGTTTTCTTGCCATATTCCACATCATTCATATAGCCTAACTGATTTACAACAAACGTTTCACGTGCCGTACCTATCTTCACAGGGCAGGAGGCCAAAGCATAGAGCAGATTAGGATTATCCATATTATCTTATACGGTTTCTGCATCTTTTTAACAGAAAGCAAATCAGCATATAGCAAACGGAGTAGTTTAGCCCTTTCCAGACTATTCAAATATTCCCTAGAAAAAGCAAGGGGACGACACACCTCGTGGCCCTCTAATAGCAATCAATTGGGCGTTCCAATTGATTTTGATGCATAAGTGTTCGTATAATCTCAGTAGACGTGAGCATCAACAAACGGTTTTGCTTGGCAAATAGCGTCTCCATATATTCCTATATTTTAGTTTCGGGGAACAAATATAATCATTTGCTGTTTGCAGGCAGCGTTATTTATTCTTCTCGCATTATCTGACCAGATATTAAATTCATAGAAGGTAACCCCTCAAATTAGGTTGTCTATGAGGTTTCCGATCAGATAATTCACCTTAATTATTTGGGGATAGGCACCAACAGACAAGCATTACTGCCCGTTGAACAACATCCAATAACCTCCTTCAAAAACAACATTAGAATATATACTCATATCTACTTTTTCTTTTAGTATGGAATAATATTCTGCACTACAAACAATAGCATCACATTTTCCCATACTTATCTGATTGTAAAAGTCTGTTTCCGCCGCAGGACGAGCTTTAAAAATCATATCCTGAAATGCACCATATTTAATTGCTAAAGGCTTTCCACACCAATAGTATGTAGAAGGAGGGCAATCTAGCATTAATATATTTGAATTCGGTGCAAGCACAGCATTTATTTTCTCAGCCAACTCACGTGGTTCACTTAAATATTTGGGTTCTTCCCTTATCTCGTTACGATAATAAGTGCGACACCAAGTAAAAGCAGAAATAGAAAAATATAATATATAGGCTATCGGCAAGTATTTCCCTACATATTGAACCTTAAAGAGCAAACTGCAAAAGACAGCTATAAAAAATGCCAACTGCCAAACAATAATAATCCGGTAATGCTCAAATGGATAACCGGATGCTCCTACCGTAAATATAGCAGAAAAAACAAAAGAACCCAATAAATAAAATATATCTCTTTTTCTTGTCCAATACCGATACCCCACCAAAGCTACAATGACAGCAACAAAAATTTGTTTATCACGCAACCACATCCACATCACATGAAAAAAATTATCTATCTTGACTGAGCTTGAAGTCATTCCTGAATACTCAAAGCCATACACAAAATATACATCTACAAAATCTTTCAGTGCTCCATGAGCGTAAAGATAGACTATGAACGGAAGATTAAAAACAAGCATGCCACATAGAAAAAGAACAAGGTACCTTAGCAACAATCGGTATCGGGCAGCTACAACCAATCTTGCTACAATAAACAAACCTAATATACAAATGTAGCTACAATAGTTTAGCTTAATATGAAGTAACAAAACAGAACAAAAACTTATGAGCCACACATGCCAATTGGATAGTTCTCCCTTTTCTTTCAATGCCTTCTGCATATAATACGCACTCATCACAACAAAAGAAAAGGCAATAGACTCTGTTGTGTCTCCTGTATAATTAAGGGGATAATACAACAACATACAAAAGAAAACGGTAAGTAAAGACCAATGATGCGAAAGATATAATTTGGAGAACTTATAGAGATATACATACCCCATCGTCAAAAGAAGTGTCTCAATCAACCAAACTCCTTGAGAACCTGCTATCTTCACTCCTAAGTATTGGACAAAATAGTAAAAAAGTCCCTTCATTTCAAAAATATCCTTGAACGGAACTAATCCCTCATTCATCCATTGCCCTATGGCCAAATGCCAACCCTGGTCAGCATAAAAAACATATCCAATCCAGGGGGCATACGATGTCAGCGACAATGTGAATAAAGCCAACAGCATACAAAAACACCAGCAAAATAACTTGCGACTTGTTTTTCCTTCCATAATACAGATTGATTATTTCACAGAAGCTATTCGACATGCAAATATTTTCTCTCCAAGAAAACAGCCAGAGGATACATACCCCAAGACACCAAAAGCATCAGCAGCTTAAGATTACGACAATAAGATGAGTTCATGATAGACTTTCTCCGTACCGGAAACAGCGTCTTTAATTCCCAAGCCGTGAATAATTTACTATAGTATGCATCCACTTGCATTCGCAAAGCTGTCTGCCAGATAGCCTCTTCAAAACAAGGTTCTTTCAGCATTTGCCTCAAATGAGATATATACTTCCGCCTCTCCTCAAATTTAGCTCTGGAAGTCTGTCGGGTTATAGATTCCGAGTTACAGATATAATGATAATATGCTTTAGGCAAATATACGACATGATGTACGTGCAAGAAAAGGTTAATCATAGTCAACGCATCCTCACAATAATTAATACCAACCGGAAAATGAATATCAAAATCTCTATACAGCCTTTGACGCACCAGTTTATTGCATGTGCTGCCATGCACTTTTCCTGTCAGAATATCACACACAAGGCTTTTACCTTCTAATACGGTTGGTTTTTGTACACGTTGCACTACCTTCCCGGCCTCTTCATAATAAAAATCAGAAATAACAATGTCCGCATCATTGACTACAGCTTCCTGATACATTTCCGCCAACATAGCTGATGCCACCCAATCATCACCATCCGCATGTATAGAATAGTCTCCGGTCGCTTCTTTTATTCCAAGCTCTCTGGCTCTACTAACGCCTCCATTAGCTGTATGTATCACCCTAATCCGTGTATCTTTCAGTGCATATTCATCACAAATAGTCCCGGTCTTGTCAGTACTTCCATCATCTATCAGCAATAACTCAAAATCTTCAAACGATTGCACTAAAAAACTGTCCACACAACGTTTTAATGTTTTCTCCACATTATAAACAGGGATAATTACAGATATTTTAGCCATACATCAGTCTCCTATCAAGTGGTATACCATTTGCATCGTTCGCTTCACATCAAAAATTTCAGCTCTTTCTTTTGCTTTCAATTTAAAGTCATCACGCAACTGTTTATTATCCACCAAGGTTTTCAGCCCCTCATAAATGGATATGTCATCATGTTCGGTCAGTAATCCATATTTTCCATCCTCCAATAATTCCGCAGAACCCGCTGTTCTCGTAGCCACCACAGGTATGCCTAAAGCCAATGCCTCACAAATGACAAAAGGGAGTCCCTCTGATTCAGAAGTGCTTATCAGCACATCAGCCGCTTTCAAATATGGATATGGAGGATTCTGAAATCCTAAAAAAGTGATACAATCTTTCACCCCCAATTCATCGCATAACGCCAATAGCTCCTGCTCGTCTTCTCCTATACCCAATATCTGAAAAGAGAGATGATAACCATTCTCCTTGAACATCTTTGCCACCCGCACCAGCCTGTCAAAGCCTTTCACTTTTGTCAAACGCCCCACTGCTATCACTGTGAAAGCCTGATGAGACACCTCCTTTTGAAGCGCCTTTGCATGTATCTTGTCCACGTCTATAATATTATAAATACATCGCTTGGGAACATTTATATCATACAACTTACCGAAAGCTTCCATTGAATTGCGGGAAACGAAAACTATTTCATCCATATTTGCATAATATAACTTTTCAAGGCCCGAACCATTGAAAACATTTTCAGTCCAATGATAATTATACAAATCACAATGCACCCATGCGATATTCCTATCTGCAAAATGTCGTATCAGATTATGGAACAACAAAGGAGCTCCTTCCAAAAAGGAAATAATCGTATCAAACCGTTGCCCCTTCATTTTGTGCTGTATGGCCTTACGCATAAGCCAAGTTGATCCATATTTCCAGTAATATCGGAAAGTCTTTCTCTTAAAAGATTCATGCCAATAATCCTTCTTTTCACCATATAAATACAGAACCTTTACAGCTTCAGGTATCTGACTCATGTAGATACCTCCGTAATGAATGACGCATAAAGTCACATCATACCGTTCATAGTCAAATTCAGTAAGCAACTCAATCAGTGCCTTTTCCGCACCCCCGCCATG
>OJOL01001802.1_pt1 | contig 12610 bp, 10 predicted proteins | sample 1598121 | NCBI WGS metagenome assembly OJOL01 (sample SAMN01915219, study PRJEB22387) | human gut metagenome | isolation source: stool | host: Homo sapiens | place: USA
AAAACAACGAAAAGAACTACAAAGAAGGCTCCTGCTAAGACAGCTGAGAAACCGGCTGAAGAGACAGCTGCCGAGAAGAAGACAACAAGAAGAACCACTAAGAAAGAAGCAACAGCAGAAGTATATATTCAGTTCATGGGCAGAGAAGTATATACAAAAAATATTTTAAGTAATGTCAGAAGAATCTGGACAGACGAACTGGGTAAAAAGGAGAAAGATCTCAAAGATATTAAGATTTATATCAAACCTGAAGAGAACAAAGCATATTATGTAATTAACGGTGATATCACTGGTTCTGTGTGGATCTGACATATAAAAGATAAGAACAATTTCCAAATCTTATGGCAATCACATAAATCAGTTACTTGAAAATGATCAGAATAATAAATAATGAAGTAATCACAGACAGGTTTAATGACCTGTCAGGTTAAGACATTGAGAAACTCAGATGATAGCATAAATTCATCTGAGTTTTTTGTGCTTTCGGTTAAAAAAAATTGAGACATACCTGCTACTTGACAAAAATTATCAGTTAGTATAAGCTATCTGCATAAGGTTATTGAGAAAAATCGGCCAATAACGACGATGATAACCAAATACAAATACAAAAGGTGAGCGACTGAAAATGACATTAAAAGATTTGGAAATCGGAAAAAGTGCTGTGATCACGTCGGTTGGCGGCAAGGGTGCCCTGCGTCAGCATTTCCTGGATATGGGTATGATTCCGGGAGCTGAGGTCACAGTCGTGAAGTTTGCACCCATGGGAGATCCCATGGAATTGCAGGTACATGGATATGAACTGACATTAAGACTTGCGGAAGCAGAGCAGATAGAAATCGAACAGATTCCGAAGCGAAGCAGAAGTCACGCCGGAATAGAGGCTGTAAGCGACCTGGCACATCCGGGACTTGGAGAGGATGGAAAGTATCATTCCAGAGAAGATGAACATCCACTGCCTGAGGGAACTACACTGACGTACGCATTGGTGGGAAATCAGAACTGTGGAAAAACTACACTGTTTAACCAACTGACAGGTTCCAGTCAACATGTGGGAAACTTTCCAGGAGTAACGGTGGATCGTAAGACCGGTTCGATTAAAGGCCATCCGGATACAGAAATCACAGACCTTCCGGGAATTTATTCCATGTCCCCTTACAGCAGTGAGGAGATTGTCTCCAGAAATTTTGTCCTGGATGAGAAACCAAGTGCGATCATCAACATTGTGGATGCTACCAATATTGAGAGAAACCTGTATTTGACCATGCAGCTTCTGGAGATGGATATTCCTATGGTAGTTGCAATGAACATGATGGATGAAGTGCTGGGAAATCAGGGTTCTATAGATGTAAATAAGATGGAATCGCTGCTTGGAGTACCTGTAATCCCTATTTCCGCAGCAAAGAATGAAGGGGTTGATGAGCTGGTTGACCATGCGTTACATATAGCGAAATATCAGGAACATCCGCTGCGTCAGGATTTCTGTGATAAGAGTGACCATGACGGTGCAGTACACCGCTGTATTCATGCGGTCATGCACCTGATTGAGGATCATGCGGCGCAGGCTGATATTCCTACCCGTTTTGCAGCAACCAAGGCAATCGAGGGAGATCCGCTGATTCTTGAGAAGCTGAAGCTGGACACAAATGAGACGGAGATGCTGGAGCATATCGTACAGCAGATGGAAACAGAGCGTCAGGTTGACAGAAGCGCTGCGATCGCAGATATGCGTTTTGACTTTATTGAGCGTTTGTGTGAACAGACAGTTGTAAAGCCTAAAGAAAGCAAAGAAAGAATCCGAAGTGAGAAAATTGATAAGATTCTTACAGGAAAATATACAGCGATTCCCTGTTTCATCGGAATCATGGTACTGGTATTTTATCTTACCTTTAATGTGATCGGAGCGTGGCTTCAGGGGCTTCTGGAGATTGGAATTGATAAGGTTTCTGCGCTGGTAGAAGCAGCACTGACAGCAGCAAATGTAAACAGTGCCATGCATAGTCTGGTCATTGACGGTATTTTTACAGGTGTGGGAAGTGTACTCAGTTTTCTGCCGATTATCGTAACCCTGTTTTTCTTTCTGTCTCTTATGGAAGACAGCGGATACGTTGCACGTGTTGCTTTTGTGATGGACAAACTTCTGCGTAAGATCGGCCTTTCCGGAAGAAGCATTGTACCAATGCTGATCGGATTCGGATGTACGGTTCCGGCTGTTATGGCCACACGTACACTTACGAGTGAGCGTGACAGAAAGATGACGATTTTGCTGACTCCATTTATGAGCTGTACTGCGAAGCTGCCGATTTATTCTTTCTTTGTAAGTGCTTTTTTCCCGAAGAAGGGCGGATTTATTATGGCAGGTCTTTACCTGCTTGGAATTTTGGTGGGAATCCTGGCTGCATTTTTGTATAACAGAACTCTTTTCAAGGGAGATCCCGTACCGTTTGTCATGGAACTTCCCAATTACCGGCTGCCGGGAGCAAGGAATGTAGGTCAGCTTTTGTGGGAAAAAGCAAAAGATTTCCTGCAGAGAGCGTTTTCTATTATCCTGCTTGCATCAATGATAATCTGGTTCCTGCAGAGCTTTGATCTGCATTTAAATCTTGTAAAAGATTCTGCAGACAGTATTCTGGCAATGGTGGCGGGAGTCTTGGCACCTATATTTAAACCAATCGGACTGGGAGACTGGAGAATCTGTACAGCTCTTATCAGCGGATTTATGGCAAAAGAGAGCGTGGTATCTACTCTGGAAGTACTTTTCAGTGGAAATATTGCCTCTGTACTGACTCCGCTGGCAGCAGCATCCCTGCTGGTATTCAGTTTGCTCTATACACCATGTGTGGCGGCTATCGCTTCGATCAAACGTGAAATGGGCAGCAAATGGGCTGTTGGTGTTGTGGTATGGCAGTGTGTGATTGCCTGGGTGGCTGCACTGATCGTACATCTGATAGGGATGATCTGATTTTATTAATTCGCTTTTATAGAAAAACCGATGGATTTGACTGTTTTCAGTCATCACCATCGGTTTTTTTCAGTTCCTCAACTGAGAGGCTTTTATCTGATTAGTACTGTCCGCCCTGGGAACCACTGGACATCTGTCTTTCCTGGGCTTCGATCATCTTTTTCATAATAATATCAGAACAACTTCCCCTAAATTTCCAGTTTGATGGGAGATGATCTGATTTTCTAGCAGAAAATTATATTACTATTTTTGATATGACAATCTCTTTATGGGTTTCATTATAGTACAGAAACCCTGAAAAAACTATAGAAATCTTACGAAATTACTATAGTTTTTTAAAAAGAGACAGAAAAGAGACCAAAAGAGACAAGTGGTCTCTTTTGTCTCTTTTGGTTCTATAGCAATTCCGCAAAATAATGCAATCTGTAATGAATTTTGGCTTGTATGTGCCCATAACTTGCTATCTGATCTGCTAGATGATAAAATTAAAATATAACAGGGAAGTGATATACGAAGGAGGTAGGAATGACAGAGTTTAATTTTGATACTGTTTTTGATGAAACCATGCAGACGCACAATCTGGACACTGTAGTGATTCTGGGACACTTAAATCCGGATGGCGATGCTGCCGGATCGGTGATGAGCCTTGCGCACTATATCCATGTCAATTATCCACAATACAGGGTGTTTCCATATCTTGCAAAAACGCTGGAGCGCGGCCCGAAAAAGATGGTCGTGGAAGATAAGACATTTGTTCCTTTTGAGATGCCGGACATATCCGGAAAACAATATTGTGCCATAGTCTGTGATAATGCAACTCTGGAGCGTATGATCGGATTGGAATATTACCAAAATGCCGCTGCCAGCATTGTTGTTGATCATCATGCTTCCAATGAAGGATACGGAGATGTGAACTGGACAAAGGTTTCTGAGGCATGTGCGGAAAATGTATACCATATGCTTTCTCCCGAACTGCTTCTAAATGCAGTCCAAAAAGAAGTGTACCCCAATGCCGCAGATTATATTTACCTTGGCATCCTGCATGATACCGGAGGACTGGCAAGGGCAAACCAGGGTATTTTTCAGGCAGTAGCTGATCTGATGGCTATGGGAGTTGACCATGGCAGGATTATGAAAACCTTACACAGTGATACCCTGGACATTCTGTACAAAAGAGCCGATATTCTTCATGGGGCAGTACGTGCGATGGATGGCCGGGTTGCTTATGTCATTATGGGACAGAAGGAAATTGCCGAAAAAGATATCACATACGAAGACATCCACTGTATCAGCACGATCCTGCGCGATTGCGACGATATTGAACTTGGTTTTACCATGTATGAGGAAGAAGAAAACGGGTGGAGATGTTCTTTCCGTTCAGACGGGAAATGGATCAATGTTAATGAACTGTTGAAACCTTTTGGCGGTGGAGGACATATCTCCGCAGCAGGATTAAAATATCAGACCGATAATGTAGAAGAATTAAAGAAACAGATTCTGGACAGAGTAGCAGAGATGAAAAATAAACAGTAATCTATAAATGAGCAAATAAAAAACTGCACAAAATTATAAAACCGAAGTGGAATATAAACACTTGTTGGAATTGTTATTGAGGGAAAAGAAGAGGAGAGTCTGTATGGGAAAGATAATCGAAGGTCTCTGGGATTGCCCGTTTTGTGGGAATAAAAGGATTAGAGCCGGCCAAAAAACCTGTCCCGATTGTGGGCATCCGCAGGACGAAAATATAAAATTCTATATGCTGGATGAAATTAAATATGTTTCTGAGGAGGAAGCAGAAAAGATCAGCCGTAATCCGGACTGGCAGTGCAGCTTTTGCGGCAGTCTTAACAGCGACGATCTGAATGTCTGCAAAAACTGTGGTGCCACAAAAGAAGATTCGGAGAGAAACTACTTCGAGATGAGGCAGCAGGAAGAGGAAAAGAAACGAAAGAAAGAAGAGAAAAAAGAATCCTGCCAGAAAAATATCCCCCAAAATACACCAAAGAAAAAGCCACTGCTGAGGCGGGTGCTGCTCATTCTGGGAATCTTCGTAGCAATCATTTTTGGCATGATGTCATGCCTGGCACCGAAGATGTAGAAAAACCAGTCTACCGGAAGGAGCCTGTGTATGCTACAAAATATTACTATGAAATAGACAAATGGACGGTTGTCGATACTGCAAAAAGTTCCGGCAATGATTAGAACCCTTCCTGGCCGGAACCGAAACTTAAAGACGGACAGAGAACAGGAGCAGAAGAAGAGCATTATTTTGTGACCGCTACATATGAGAAAAAGAAGGGCAAGACCGAAACAGGAAGATATGAAATGGATTTTTCTCAATGGAAAGAACTTAAAAAAGGCGAAAAAATAGAATTAAAAATTGATGCTGCTGGATTCGCAGAGATTAATCAAAAATAAGATATAGATATACCCGGAGGGATACTTCGAACCTTTATTAAACAAGGAGATTCATAGTTTTGGCGTGAGTCTCCTTGTTTAATGCTTTTCTCATGTTATAAGGTAGCCCGCATCATTGCATTTGTGCAATGCCTGCAGGCAGATATTGCTCCGTTTATCATACATGCGGAGAATAAAGAGGAGTACGAAGGGCGACTGGACAGCCCGGCACGACTGGAGCAGCTTTTCAGGGTAGAGCATCGGGTTCTGATTGTAGTATTATTTTCTCAAATAATCGGCGATTGTCTTAAACACCGATTCATATCCGGAGTCATGCAGGATATCGTGAGTTCCGGAAGAGCTTCTGATCTCCGTATCCGGGTTGTTTTCTTTGTATGCTTTGTATACCTTTCGGATGCCTTTTCCAAAACCGGATACCGGATCTTTTTTTCCATACAGGAATAAAGTCGGAATGGTATTATTCGGATTTTTTAGGTTTCGGCTGGCACATTCCATGCCTTTGGAAAACTCACAGAAAAAAGCAGGAGACACCTCCTGACGAACAAGACTGTCACCAGTGTATTCCTTTCTCTTTTCATTATCGGTCAGGAGCCAGTAATTGGCCGGTCTGCCTTTGAATTTTTTGCCATATGTACCGAACATCAGATCATAGATCTTATCAGAAGCACAGGACATCTTTCCGGTATATTTTTTCCCGATCCAGGTTCTCATTATCCTCATCAGGAAAGCGGACTGCGCACCGGTACCGATCAGGATTTCTTTTTTGTAGGGAGTCAGATCAGCGTTTGTCCTTACAATGAAGGAACCCAGAGAAAATCCCAAAAGATAGATAGGCAGGTTTGGGTATTTCCGGACAACATATTCCCTTGCTGATACCATATCTTTAACTGTGTCGTTCCAGTCATTAATGTACAAACAGGATGATCTTGGTGTGGTGCTGTGTCCGTGGCTGATGATGTCATTACCAAAGACAATGTATCCGCGGCTGGTAAAATACTTTGCAAATTCCACATATCTTCCCATATATTCTGTCATTCCATGGCAGATCTGGATCAGGCCTTTGAGATCGCCCTTATATTCCGGTGCATAGATCTCCAGATGCATGGTGGTGTCTTTATCGTTTGATGAAATTGCTATACATATTCTTTTCACTATATTTCCTCATTTCTTATTTCTCTGTAATATGCCAGATTTTGCAAAACAGAATAGATGGTGTCAGCGATAACCTTTTCTTCTGGTCGGATTTATTTTGCCGGCAGAACCATCTTCTTGCGTGAAGCATTATATTGCTTTTTTTCAGAAAAGGAAAGTGTTTTTTTGCATACCTGGAAAAAAGTTGTTTAGGATGTTGAGGAGTCTGGTTTTCCGCGGAGAAAAGATACTACAGTTTTGCGCAGACAAGCTCATAAACTGTCTTCAGAAGTTCGTCTCCCCTGCGGCATTCTGAAACAAACGAAACGACTGCGTTTTTTTTCGGCAGGATCATAGAAATCTGGGAGTATTTTCCATCCGCCCGGAAAGAATTATATTCACCACGCCAGAAAAGATAACCATAGTATCCAACATCAGCTGCCTTTGTACTTTCTTCTATCCATTTCTCAGACAGTATCTGTTTTCCATTCCACTTGCCTTTGTTAAGATAAAACAGTCCAAATTTATGAAGTTCAGAAAGGGTCAGAAATAATCCGCCGGCTCCAAAACTGTTTCCAAGTGGATCAGTCTCCCATGTAGGACGTTTTATTCCAAGTTTGGAAAAAAGTCTGGGTGTAAGGTAAGAAACAAGATCGCAGCCAGAGCGTCTCTGTACAAGAATGCCTGCCAGATAGGGACCAACGTTATTATACACAAAATGCGTACCCGGCTTATACTTAAAGGGAATAGCCAGAGACATTTTTACCCAGTTATCTTCTTCATATAAAGGTCGTTGTTCTCCCATCAGACTGCCCTTCTCCTGTCCAAGGCACATGGTAAGAAGATCACGAACAGTTGCTTCTTTCAGGTTCTCATCTATACACTCCGGCAAGTCACCTGAAAATGCTTCTGTTAGTTTTTCATTAAGATCGATCAGCCCTTCCTGAACAGCAAAGCCAACTGCACAGGATGTGAAACTCTTTGTTGCAGAATAAATATTCCTTCTGCATTCCGGTTCGCTGTACCACTCTGCTGCAAGTTCATTATCTTTTGAAATTTTGATTCCAAGAACATTATATTCTTTTGCTTTCTTAACAAAATCTGAAATATCCATAATATTTACACCCTTCTTGTCCTTAAATGTATTTTATTACTTTTATATTAACACAAAAATGGTGGATAAACCAGTTATTGCAGAAGGTGGTATATTACTATATTTCATCTTTAGATAAATTTCAATATTAAATATTGATTTTGTCTTTTTGTTATACCCGAATTTCAGCAAGACATTGCATCTTAATCCCTCAATATTCCCTTTTTTATCATAATTAAATCCTTCTGCTGATATTTTCATCAATGCAGTATTGGCAAATTGCTTAAGTTAATGACATTGTGTATGAACAGTAACAAAAATGTCATCAATTTTTTCGATAAAAATATATATCTTTGTCTTGCCTTGTCAATGTGTGGTATATTTAAGACAGCAAAATACAGAAAGGAGAAAGTCATGGGAAACGAAGCAGGGCAATGGATCATTCATGGAGTAACATGGGATGATCCGAAATGAATCCACGATGTGGATGAAGCAGTCGAATATATCAACCGGGTTGGTTTTCTTTCTCTTTTTAAGAACGAAATTCCGGGGTTTTCTCTGGAGAAACGGACAGTGGCAGAATATTGGTGGTCTGATGATCCGGTGAGGGATCCGTGGAGATGGAGGATTGCCATTGCCAAAAGACATGATGTTCTTTACGGAAAATTCTTTGCCAAAAAAGCCGGGTTTATTTCCAAAAAATGGCTGCCGGTATTTGTCAACTACCGCAGGGACGGCTATGATTTTGATGCTCTGTTTGAGGATGAAAAAGCACCGATCAAACATAAGAATATTATGAAACAGCTTTATCCAGAAGCCGCGGATACGCAGATAAGAAAGATTCTAAAATAGGAGAGAATATGTGCAGCAGATATTATATAGATCCCAATATGATGGAGGAGATTTCCAGAGTGGTACAGAACATAGATGGGAGGATTCGGCTGACACAAGGAGATATCCGTCCGACCGATGTCGCACCGGTCATTGGACAGTCAGAACATGGACTGGAACTGGGTATGTGCAGATGGGGATATCCCCTGTCAAAAGGCAAAAATCCGGTCATCAATGCAAGGGTGGAAACCGTCATGGATAAACCTTCCTTTCAGAACGGAATCTTATATCACCGGCTGTTGATTCCGGCAGGCGGTTTCTACGAATGGAATTCCCTGAAAGAAAAGAGTATCTTTACCAGACTGGATTCCTCTGTGCTGTACATGGCAGGGTTCTGTGACTGGTTTGATAATAGCAAAATGCCTGTACTTCTGCAGGCTTAGTCTTAATTTCTGTGATTTCATATTCGCCCTGGTCAAGGTTTTTAAAACTTCCAAATCCGTATTTCGTCCTTGTTTCCATATAAATCCAGTAGTACAATATGTTTATAAACATAAAGGAGGATTTGATTACCATGAAGAGAAAAAGGTTTTCCAGATTACTATTCTTAATGCTGACTATCATGATTACTGTTACGTTTTACCAGCCAGCCCAAGCAGCTTCCGGTAAATACACAGGGACCTACACAAAAACATGGTCTGTTTCAAGCAATATGACGGTCACCATCAAGCCGAGCTATTCCGTCATTGTAAATAAGGTTACCAGTACCAAAGTCAGGCTTCAGCTTGAAAAACTGGGAGTCAATGGTTCGCCTATCTATGCGACTGCTCCCATTACAGCAAAGCGTAAAGGAAACACAGTTTCTTTTAAGTGGAAAGATACATGGGGCAATTCCGGCACTGGAACATTAAAATTGTACAAAGGATACGTCAAATTAAAAGTAAAGCAGACATATACCGCCAGGTGGAATCGGAGTACTCTGGATACAAGCGGAAAATATATGAAAATCTACCGCCAGAGTGGTAATACAAAAATGGATAATATAGATTTATAACAACAGGGCAGAAACAGTTTTAATGCTGTTTCTGCTCATTTGTTTGGTTAATAAATTTTTGTCATTTTGGAAGTGTCCATAAAATTTATTTTCCGAATTTCTCCAATGTCTCCAGTACTCACATCCGGACAAAACGTGTAATCTTTTGTCTGGTTCCCAATAGTCACACGGGCATACCAGTGTTCGCTCCAGTTCCCGTCGTAATAAAGATTGCTTATCTTGTCGAAACCACCGATCTCTTTTGCTATGGCACACAGGATTGTTGGGGTTGTAGAGAATGTCTGGGTCTGACTTTGCGAAGTACAACTAAAAGGATAAAGCAGAGTTAAAAGATCTATAAAAGAAGTATAAAATCGGAAATAGAGTGGAAAGAGAGAAAAAAAAAGCCAGAGTTCCTGCTATAATACCTACATCAATGTTTGAGGCACTTTTTTCTGTTCCTTTTTAAAAGGCACTGCTCTGGCAGTTCTTTTGACCAGGGCAGAAGACTGTCGATAACGGATGGATCTTCCAGATGATGATTGTTTGGCGTTTCAGTGAGCAGATATTTCAGATACTCATAGACATCCAGTTCATTCGCTCTGGCGCTTTCCACCAGTGTATATAATACTCCATTTGCAAATGCTCCTTTCGGAGTATCAGCGAACAGCCATGCAAGAATGTCTGAGTTTGACCCTATGAAGTACAACTGAAATAAAAAAAGAGCCGTTCATTGATAAGCAATCCAATATAGACTTTGGAAAATATCTAGTAAAAAGAATCAAATATGTAGTTGTATAAAAGTATCATACACATAGGGGAGGAAAATCTATGGAACGCATACATATTGTTAAAAAAAGTGTAACAAAGTTAGATGTCGATTGTGTGGTTAATGCTGCCAATGAAGGATTGTGGGCAGGCGGTGGAGTATGCGGAGCTATTTTCAAAGAAGCCGGATATAATGAATTGACAGATGCTTGCACGAAGATAGGTCATTGCGATACAGGAAATGCTGTGATCACACCAGGGTTTCAGTTGAAAGCCAAATATATTATTCACGCTGTTGGACCACAGTGGCATGGTGGCAGTCATAATAAAGAACATTTGCTTCGAAAATGCTATCAAACGGCATTGCTTTTAGCACGGGATAATGGATGTAAATCTATAGGATTTCCTCTAATTTCCTCTGGTATATATGGTTATCCAAAGAAAGAAGCGTGGCAAGTGGCACTAAGGGCAGTTGCAGATTCTCTTGATTCTTTTGTGGATATGGAAGTCTATTTTGCTGTATTAGATGATACGATGCTTGCTATGGGACAGGAAATATATCATGCTATGTTCGATTATACAGGTGATTCATTGTTGGTATCTATTGATAAAGAAAAGCTGTGGCAGTGTATAGAGCTGTTGTGTAAAATACGGAAAATTGAATGGAAAACACCGCCATCAAAAAATGGATTGAATTATTTTCCCTTTCCAATCTATCCAGAGGGGATTTGGCAGGTGTTTAACCTTATGAAGCCGGATAGAGATTATGGAAAACATATGGAACAACAGCCGAGAAACATAGTACCAAGTGAGATGTCTGTAGAGCAGATTAATACAAGACTCACCTTGATTCAAAGGAGTGAACGTTTCGGTGATGGTAATGTTGCAGCAGAAATAGAAAATGGTAATTTGTTAAAAATGTTACTTCGCTTAGATGATCTTTTGAATAAAAGCGTAAAGAACTAGAATTTGCTTGAAAGAAGGTGAGGCAACACATTTGTAGCATTGGGGTCTGACACCAATGTGGTCAACCTAGCGTCAACTTAGGGGCATATTAGCGAATATCCTCTAATGCAAACTACAAAATTAATCGGTTTATGACAGAAAACAGTTGCTGTTTTGCTGGAAACCAGAAGATTCATAAAAATTGCCGCACTTAAATAAGCCTATTGATGAATGCTGGCTCTATTTTAAAAAGAAGCTTTTTTATTTCGGAAATGTGGACGTCCCTTGGATTTCAATTTCTTCCTTGGAAACGACCTGCCGGGCAGGAGCTGTGATCTGCAGCGTACAGCATCTGTATATAACTGTTCAATAATTGAAAGCTCAAACAGTCCGCAGAGTATTTTGGGAACAATACTTTTGATCCGTCCAATGATAAATGCACGATTGGCCTGATAACGGAACTTATTTGTGCTTTTGGCAGAAATCTGTATTTCCTCATCTGCTTCATTTTTTATAAGGGAGGCCAGATTCGATAAAAGCATATTTATATAAAATTCCTGCTGTATAGACACTGCAGTAGCACCGGAAAACTCTTCCATGGCAAAGCGGCTTTTTAGTTCTTTGTACTTAAGTTCTACAGGCCATCTGTAGAAGTAAAGTTCCCGGAACATATCTTTTGTAACAGCAGGATCAAACAGGTTTGTTGCAAGATATTCTTTTGTGCCATCATCAAGCGGAATCTCAAGGACACGTATAGGTACATCGGAAGTACCTTCTTTTGAAGTTCCCTGAAGAATGGAAATCATATCACCATTGCATTTTTTAGATAAATTGATTCCCTCTTTCAGTCTCATAACACAGAGATGCCCATGCTCTACACAGTAGCGGAACATATCTTCTGAATAATAACCTCTGTCAAAAATAATAATACTGTTGTTATATAGTCCCATATCTTCAAGAACTTTAAGATGTTCTAATGCAGCTGCCCGTTCAGAGGAAAGAAATTTATGGATAGATGCATGAAGGATATAATCATCCAGAACATCATAAATTATTGAAGCCAGTCCCATGGTATAACGTCGGTTTGGATCAGGATAGCTGGACATTTCGCCAAAGAAATCAAAAGTTGATTTTGAATTCGGAAGTTCGATCCTGAAACCATCTACTGCAAAAAGATGATAACCCTGCCACAGCTTTCTTGAAGGGATCTGGCTGTAAAACAGATCAACAGAAAGATAATAAAGTTCCTTGAACAGTGAAGGATTAATGAACTGTCTGGCTTTGGAAAGTGCCTGTTTTGAAACATCCGGAAAAGAAAGCGTGCCCAGTTCTTCTCTGATCTGTGAAAGATTCTGGAACATGGAAGCTTTTGAAGAGAAGAACAGATAAATAATAACTTGCAAAAGGGAAAGTTTTCTTCTCCGTACAAAAT
>OJOL01001814.1_pt1 | contig 12550 bp, 4 predicted proteins | sample 1598121 | NCBI WGS metagenome assembly OJOL01 (sample SAMN01915219, study PRJEB22387) | human gut metagenome | isolation source: stool | host: Homo sapiens | place: USA
CATCTCCCCGCCCCGCGGGGAGTCACCCCTCAAGGGGCGCCAATATCTCACCTTATGTTTGCGGTGGCTCCCCTTTGAGGGGAGCTGTCTGCAACGCAGACTGAGGGGTGGTTCCTCGCCACAAACCTAACGGCCGTGGGGTGGTTCCTAGCCACAAACCTAAAAGACATCCGTTCCGGGGCCATGGGGTGGTTCCCCACGCAGGGCCTAAAAATCAACCGAACAACGGCCATGTACACCCAAAAAAATTTATTCCCCAATAACCCACCATAGGGGGAGGGCCAAACCCGGCCCTCCCCCTGTGTATGATGGATTATCCCTCTATACCCTATTGGTGAATTGTAACATTGTTTTGCCTTGCGGCGGGCGCATCAGGCGCGGTTCTTCTTTTTCAGGCTCAGCAGCACGCCAACACCGGCCACAACCAGCAGCACACCAATGCCGCTGAACAGCAGGGTGCCGAAACCACCGGTGGTGGGCAGGTCGAAGCCCCTACGGTTGATGACAGTAACCGTGATTGTAGCAGTGTCAGTAACGTCTTTTCCCTTATCATCGGTAAACTTCGTTGTTTTCTGATCCCAATCATGCTTTGTCAAAACGCCATCTTTGTACTCAAAGGTTTCATTCCAAGACGTCTCTTCGCTAATGTTCAGCGTAACCTTGACAGGACCGTTCAGCAAATTATAACTATCAAGAGTCTCTTTCTCAACCAAGTAGTAATCACCATTTGCTAAGCCATCCTGATGAATATTACCTTCGCTATCTGTTACCAACGTATCTGTGTTTACTTTAACCCACACTTTTCCAGCTTCTGCAGTAGGCAGACCATATGCTTTCACTTCATCCGCTGTCAAAGCCTTATCTCCGGCTTCCTGCTCCGGAACCTGCTTGTACAAGTCAAACTTTACACCGACTAGATTCTTTTTATCATCACCGTCTTTATGCACATTGATTGTATAGCTATAAACAACGGTATCGTCATGAATCTCGCTGTTAGAGCCGTCATCCGGCTGACCATTGACATTAATCTTATTGGTATACTTCAACTTTGCAGTATTGTGATTACCATCTTTCGGCGTGCTAGCAGCAGCCGTCATTTCGGCAGTATAAGAAATCACAATATTCTTCCCTGCATAATTTTCCATAGCAGCAGGGGTAAATGTAATCTTAAAGCCATTTGCAGGAACATCTTCACCCTTGGTAGTAATCCTATATACCGCTTCATCCACAGCAATGCCTTCGCAGGTCAATGTAGCATTCCCATCATACTTCAAGTTGTTAGGCGTATCCGTTACTTCAAAGGTACTAAGCTTCGTAATGTTATTAGGAACACTTACTGTAATCGTATACGGAACATGGTCGCCTACGCTGTAATCTGTATCTTCTGTTTCGGTATTGTCTTTATCAATTACTTTCTTTTCCAAATCCGGCTTTTCATTGATAACTTCAATGGTAACATTTGATTCCGTTTTGCTACCATACGTAATCTTGCCCTCGCTGTCAACTACAAACACAATCGGAGTCTGATCAAGAATATAACCAGTATCTGGATCATAGCTCTGTTCGATAAAACGGTAGGTACCCTGAGACAGACCGCTTACAGTAATCTTGCCATCAGTCGTCTTTAACGTTCCAAGATCTTCATCCGTTTGCTCATTTTTGGTTACTTCTTCCCATGTTTCGGGATCATCTTTTACCTTCTTTTCAAGCTTGTATGTAACGCCATTCAGATTCTCTGGAGTTCCACCGCCCACGCGGCCTTTTTTCTCCAAGGTCACTTTGCCGTAGGTCGTTGCATTTTTAGGGAATACATACACATCGTACATCCACTCTGCCTTATTGGTTGGATTTGCCATAGGAAGCGATACCAGGAACGGTTCAACCGGGGTCGTTACCTTAGCGGGGGTTTCAGTTTCGATAATAACATACAAGCCAACCGGCAGGCCCGTCTCGCCATCGCCAAACTTTACAATGCCATTCTTGCCCGTCTTATCAGAGCCATTTGGCTTATTAGCATAAGCAGAAAGAATCTGACCATTCTTATCAACATAAGTGTTGATGCCTACCTTCTCTGTGCTTTTACCATTATAGTACTCGACCAGTTCATCCGCAGTCATTACCTGATAATAGGTAAAGGTTGCACCTTCCAAGTCTTTTGCATCTGTGGGCACATTGTTCTCGTCTCCTGCTACACCTGTGCCTTTTTTATCATCGTTACCATTATATTCATACTTGTGAATCGTGATGGTACCCTTTGCATCTTTATCAATAGCGCTAGCCAGGGGAGCTGTGGTTGTAGTCTCACCTGCTACATCATCTGCCATTGCTGGCATGGCGCACAGGCTGAGGGCCAGGGCGGCGCTCAACAGGCCTGTGAGAAAACGTTTTGCTTTTTTCATTTCAGTACCTCTTCTCTTAAAAAAAATCATCATCGGATGGGCGGCGGGGCCGCCCGGCTTAAGGGTTCTGCATCAGCACGGCGTGCAGTGCGGGGCGCTGCAGCGGGGAAACGCTGCCGCGCCGCCCGCACTGTGCCGTGAAGAAAAAAGGAGGAAAAACTGGGCCGCTTGCCCACTTGGCTTAAGGTGCATCTGAAACCAAAGGAAATAACGGATATTTCGCAGCCACAAGCAGGATGTAAGGCAAAGAGCCGCCGGAATCCTTTCCGGATTCCAAGGCTTCTTAACACAAAATCCGGCTGCGCTTATAGAAACAGGCGATATTTTCCGCTTTTCAGTTACACACCCCGGCTTAAGGCTACGCCCTGCCGTAAACGGGCGCACACTGGCGGGCAGGCCCTGCATCCTGGGGGTTGCTGGGTTTCCGGGGGATGGTTAATGTCGCCGGCCCCCTTTCCTGTTGTAGCGGAATGTGAATATCAACAGCCCTGCCACCGCCAGCGGCATGCCGATCAGCAGCCACAGGCTTGGCGCGTCTGCACCCGTGTGGGGCAGCTCAGGCGTTTTACGGTTCAGAACGGTAAGAGTCATGGTGTAGGTGTTATTGGCGCTCGGCTTAAATTTGCCTTCGTCCGTAATTCTCTGCCCATCAATATAACACTTGCCGTCTTGGGTAAATTTGATCACAATTGGCTGTGCCAACAGGTTGTACCCCGGATATGCCTTGGTTTCCGTCAGGCGGTATGTACCGGGTTTCAGATTTGTGAACGCATTGGTGATTTCGCCGTTTTCGTTCGTTGTGGCGGTAATGGAACCTGTGTTTTCCTTATCGAATTCATAGGTAGTATCTACCTGCGGTTCTCCTTCGGTTGTTTCGGCTTTCAGCTTTTCCAGCTTGAACTCAACATCTTTCAAGAATACTTCATTGTTATTTTTGTCTTTTTCCGCGTCCTTCTTGATGATATTCAGTACAAACTTCGGGTTCTGCAGCGTGTTGGTCAGCACAATCGTGCCGCTGTCGCCGGTGATGGTTCCTTCGGTGGCTGTGGCTGGCGTTGTAGTTGCGCCGGTTTCGCTGTTCGTTTCGCTGTTTGCTGTGGCTGTATTGCCTGTTGAGCTGCCCGTGCTGTCCGCTTCGCTTTTTGGTGTTGCTTTAGCCGTTACCGTTACACCATACGTATTGCCGTCAATCGTAATGGTTCCGTTTGCCTGGGTAAATTTACCTTTATCGTCCACCGTACCTTCCACAATGCGGTATTGGTAGTTCGTGTTGGTATCGTCAACCGGGTACTGATCCAGGTTGCTAAAGGTAAACTGCCAGCCGTTATCACCGCGGGTAATGGTAACATAGTCTGGGCTGTCTGCGGTCGGGTATTTTACCGGTTTCCAATCTTTATCACTCGCTTGGGTTTCCAGGCGGCGCTGGAGCTGGATGTAAATCTCGTTCGGCTGGTTCTTTGTACTAAGGTCCGTACCATCTGCATCTTTCCAGAGCTTATCGAACGCAATGTTGATCAGTGTGCGCCGGGTGTTGGTAAAGATTGCGGTAACTTCCGGATTTTTCGGGTCGGCGCTCTCCACAATCACGCCTTCCACCATGGTGTCGTTGCTGATCAGATGGGCATTGTTTTCGCCGCCCGTAACCGTTACGCTTTGCAGTCTGGAATCTTTCGGTTTAACTTCCTCGATGGTATAGCGGGTGCCAACGGGGATACCGGTGATGGTGCAGATGTGTTCCGGGTTTTGGGTGTCGCTCATGTCAATCGTATATTCTCTTATGATGTCCCCATCTTCCAGACCCTCACCGCCAACATTATTAAAGGTAACTTTGAACTTGTAGGTGCCTTTAATGTTATCTACCTCACCAGCTGCGGCCTTCTTTTGGATTTTCAGCCCGCCGGTTTTGACGGTGTTGACGTATTCTACCTTTAGCTTTGTCAGCGTGGAGCTATTTTCGTCCGGGTCATTATAGGAGCGGAAGACGATGGTGTTGGTGTCGGGTTTGGTTCCGGTATAGTTATTACCCTTTTGTTCATCATCCGTTCCCTTGTTTTCCGTTCGGCCATCATTGGGGCCTCTTCCCTTCTGCCCGTCTAACGAAGGTATTGTACTAGGAAGACTTACGCTGTTACCTTCTATCATCGAAGTAACCTTCTGCCCGTTCTCGTACACGGTCCATGTGGTGTCGTACAGGTTTTGGTTCAGATCCTCTTTGAGCGAAATGTAGCTGCCGCGGCGGAACTGGTCGCTGAAGGTAACGGTTTCTCCAGCTTCCAGAACAAAGCGTCCGTCACCGTCCACCAACTGGGTGTCTGTGTCCATGTTGGAGGTGTACTGTGCGTTTTCGGCGTTTTCCAAATGACCGCTTTCGGCGGAGCCGTAATCCGGGATGTCCTTCTGATCGGTTGTAAAGCCGGTCATCTTACTTGGCACCGCTTTGGGAATGAAGGTAAAGTTCCTGAAATAGATGTTGCGGTTATAGTTATCGCCCACGCGGATAGTTGCAACGTTGTTGTTAAACTTGCCCTGCTCTTTCATCTTGTGCAGGTCCAGCTTTACGGTGACCCATTGGTCTGTCTTCACTTCGACCGAGCCATACGTTGCGCCGTTAATGCCTGTTGTGCCAAGGCTGCCTTTTTGGCCGGGGGTAGGTGTCTGATTATCCAGCAGTTCCAGATACAGGTTGTTGAGGGAAAGGTCACTACCATCTTTTTGGGAAACGTAAACCTGGAACGTAAGGAAGCGCATGTCTTTGATATTGATGGGTTTTCCCAGCGTCAGGATGCCACGACGTTTCTCACGCGCTGCACTTTGCGTATCCATATAGCGTGCGTACCAGTGAAGGACCTGTTCGTTTTCATTCCCGGAATCTGGCCAGGGGTTTGTTTCCCGCCTGAAAATGTAGTCATATTCGTTTCCTGGGGTTGCGGCGGCAATGTTGCTCTCATTCAAATTCACCTTTTGGGACTGAGTTCCGCTTTCATTCGGGCCAACGGCATCTGTTTTTCCATAATGGGTTGCCTGGTTCTGGATGGTGAAGTTGAAGATTTTCTGGTTTTTAAAGCAGTTTTTGAAGTCCTCATCAGTAACGTTGGTCAGATCGACTTCTTTTTGAACCTGCAGCTCGTTATTATCCGGGAAGTTGAACGCCACTGCCATGTTGGACTCCCACATACCGCGTTCCATGTAGTACATGGTAAGGGTGTGCTTTTGGCCTTTGTCGAGTGGAAGAGTAGTGCCTTGCGCGTAGAAATAAATGTCCTCGTTATTATATTTCACGGTCTTGACAGCGGAATTGCCATTTTTTTCATCTTTATCTTTATCTGACGTTCCGCCTGTTTTGACCCTACTGACATAGGCTGTTACATTATTACTCTTTTCATCTTCTGTCTCGCCAAATTCCAGCAGGCCGGAAACCTTACCATGGGCGCCGCCAACGTCAAGCGCCAGCTTGCCATCAATGAATACCCAAACGTCATCGTCACCGGAGAAGAAGAACTTGATGTTGGTTTTTACCTTTTTATTGTCTTCACCAATCTTATTGGTTTCCACCATACCGTCATCCGTCAGGGTAAAATCCATCTGCAGCTTGGTGCCAAAGCCGTAATTGTAGGTAGAAGCCACACCACCGGTTGCTGTTTCATTGAACGGGAAGTAGCCATATTGGCCTTGCTTGTCCGATGACGCATTCACATTCTCAGAAGACCCTCTGTTATTGGTACTTTGGAGAAAATATTTTGAATCCGAATTTTGTCCCGAATCTTGTTTTAGATACAAGGTTGTATCCTTGCTGTCAAAGCACCAATAATCAACGCCGGTATCGTCGTTAAAAAGGTTCTCCTTTTTAGTAAATGGGAACTTTACATTCTCATACACTTCACCAAGCTTTGCATTTTTACTATTCTCTCCTAAGAGGAAGTCTTTGTTAAAGTGCGGCTCTACTGTTGCTGTTTTTGTTCCGTTTAACAACGGTGCTCCATCTGCGTTAGTTGTATTCGCAACCAATCCCTGATAGGCATAGTCATAATGTGTATTTCCCTCGTGATCTTCATTATACTGAGAGTTATTGATTGCCATAAAACGATTAACGTTGTCGTACCCAAACAAATTTAATGTCCCAGCAATATCGCTAAAGTTAGTTCCACTATCAGGCTGGAAATGTCCGGTATAAAGCGGGTATTGGGCATTTGCATCCTGATAATAATCGCTCAGCGCCTGATCAAATTCACGGAAGGGTACCCAGGTGCGGTGACTTACACCAGTCCATCCACCGTAGTTATCACGGTTCATGCCGTTCAGTTCGTAATCTGTATAATAGTCATACAGCGTACTGGTAACATATTTTGTGTTTGCTTCTTCCGTAAAAGGAACGGATGCAATATCTACTACTTTAGTTTTAGTAGTGTCAGTAGTGTCAGTATTTTTCCACGTTTCGGCATCACGCAGGGTACCTTTTGGAGCCCAGTAGCCGCCACGAGTGGTATCTTCTTTATATACTGCATCGTCATTCGTATCCGCATAGAAGCAATTTTTGTCATCTGTGGGAATCTCCAGCCACTCTGTACTTACTCCATTTCCTTTTGTCGCATTGTCATCGTTAATTTCTTCACCGGAAAAGATGATTGAACGATATCCTTGGGGAATGTCAATATAATAAAGATTTTCGTTTGTGCCATCTTTTACCAGCGTGCCGCTTTCGGATTCTACGTCGTCTCCTTTTATTCGATAATAAATGGTCTCTTTATTATTATTATTGGCTTTGGGGATTGAAAAGTCGTTGGTATCTCCATTCAATGCCATCTTGGAAAAAGTAGCATCGTAATAGATGCGGGTGGCACCGGGACGCCCCCATGTTGCATCCTCAATATCATTGTACATGTAGCAATAGCATTGACCTTCGGAATACTGGAAGCGTTTCTGATTTTCTCCTGTTACTTCCTCATTATAAAAATTGTAGTATTCACTTATTTCTGTATTACCATCGCCCGCGGTAAAGCGAACAAAAGAGCAAAGATCTTTAGGAATGGCAAAGGTTGCTGTGGAACCAGGTTGGATATCATTTAAGGATATTGGCTGCTCACTGACTGGGGTAAGGGTTTTATTAGTATCTGGTTCATAAAACCAGGCTTTGACGTTCGTTAGTGTTTTACTGGTTTTATTTTCAAAGGCCATCTCTTTGCCAGCGAAGTGCTTATGGCCAACCTTATAGATTTTCCACAGCTCTGGATGCCAGCCACCTCCGTTCTCTCCGTCATAGTAGTCGCCGCCGATATAATTCGGATTAACTGGATCGAACGATATATCCCGTAGCTGATTATTATCATCTACTTTAACAATGGTTACTGTGTATGTATGTGTTTCTCCTTTATATCCGCGAAATTCAAGTCCACCCAACACTCCATATTTATAGTGGTCTTGATGATTCAGGACCACAGAATAAATTTTTCTTCCGTCATCCGTTTCGCTAACTTCCTTCATAGGAAGTTCATATTTTGGATCATTTTGACTTTTTCCAATAATGGCACGTATTGTCACCCCTGTATAATCGATCCAACTCTTAGGCACTGCAAAATAGAGCGTGTAAGTAGCCGGCACTCCCCCCTCACTAACTGCCTGCACGTTATCCACGCTTTTTGCGGCGTACATCTTCTGCGGCTGTTCGGTCGGTTCCGGGGTGGCGGTGGGGGTCACGGTCGGCACAGGGGTGGCCGTTGCAGTGGCTGTCGGTTCCGGGGTCAGGGTGGGTTCTGCCGTGGGCTCCGGCGTTTCGGTCGGGGCGGGCTGCTCCGGCTCGGCGCTTTGTTCCGGTTCCGGGGTGGCGGCTTCCGGCACCGGGGTGGCGGCGTTCTGCTCCGGCAGAGCGGTATCCTCCCCGGAGGCCGTTCCCGGCTCATCCTCCAGCAGCTCTACTTTGTCAGGTGCGTCGGGCAGAAGGTCCACCTCGGCGTATACAGGCAGGGCCATTGCCATAACCAGGCAAGCGGTGATAAGCAGCGCTGTCAGCCGGCGCGCCCAACCTGTTGTGTTGTTTCCTTTTCTATTCAATCTGCTCACCCGCCTTTCGCGCTGGCTTGATGGAAGCACATTGTTCCACAGGGGATCCCTGTGGAACAGTAAAAGAAGCTGGCTTCTTTTACTTGCGCAACCGTTGCCATGTTGTTTTCAAAAAAATTACGCATCGAATCTTCTCATTGCGCATTTACTTTTCAGTGTTAAAGTATAGCACCTTTATACCAGAAAGGCAATACAATCCACGTAAATTCCTGTTTTTCAGCACTTTTACTGATTGCGTTTTCCTCCAATTATACAATGTATTCAAAGCCTTTGTATAATTTATTCCTGATTTTCTTTTTGGCAGCGGTTATTTTTATATACTTTAACCGCGCGTTTATGATCCTCTGCGCACACAGAGCGCAACTTTGCGGCAAAATTCGCCTTTTTTGTTGCATTTTCCTGTTTTTGCGCAATTATTTGTTTCGCATGCGCCTGTTTGCGGCGGGGCATGGCGGCTGGGTGGGCGCCTTGTGGGAGGGATGGCAGGTTTGCGGCGCACGGTTCCCGTTTTTTTGCGGCGCGATGGGTACACCGCGCCCCTGCAAAACGGTTTGTGGTGTTTGCGGCGGCGGGTGTGTGTGGTGGATTGCACGCCCGCCAACGGGACGCCGTTCTCCCTTTACAACGGGGTGCGGGTTTGCTGCAGATATGCCATTCGCTTTTTTGTCCCCCCTGCCCTGCCCCTGATTCCCGGTTTCCCCTTGCCGATCTCTATCTGCTCCAGCTCCTGAGGTGCATCTGAGAGCAACGAAAATAGCGGATCTTTCGCAAGCACAAAATCCGGCTGCGTTTACTGAGGCAACACCGCACAATTCCCGCCTTGCGGCTTAAGCACCGCTCCGGCAGCTGCGGCACCTCGCTCGCCGTATCGGCACTTAGAATTATGCGATATTGCCCTGAAACAGACGAGCTTTTTGACGTTTCAGACAGATCCCAGCTTTCAATCTATCCTGTGTAAACTGCAACCCCTCACGCGCCATTCTGTGCGGCACTTACCTTATTATAATAGGGGTGCTACCCTGTGTAAATTTGCAACTGATCTATTTGAAGCAACTGTGAGCTGTTGCAATTTTGCACAGGGTATTGCCCGCATTCTGTGCCGAACATTCCCGAAACGTGTTGGAAAAACGCACAGGATTGCCTTGTTTCCCTATGCCGCTTACCGTTGGAAAAACGCACAGGTTACCCCCGGAACAGTTGCAATTTACACAGGGTATTCCCGCTCCCCTGCCCCGCCGTGACCCGCGTACCTGTTGGAAAACCACACAGGATAGGCCCGTTCCCCGTGTTGCAATTTACACAGGTTTGGCTGTTTTTGGCTTATTTGCAACTTTACGCAGGTTGCTTTCCGCACAGGAAAATGGTGGTGGAATGCACAGGCTGCAGTTGGTTGAACACACAGGTTTGCGTTGTTAAATTACACAGGCTCTACCTATTACTAATATAGAACTAAACAACTAAGCCATAATAACAACCAGAGGTAAGCCGGGAGATGGGGGAGAACGGGAAAAAATTGGTGTTGCCATTCCATCAGGTTACAGAACCCTGAAACAGCAGGACAGAAAAGCACAATAAAACCCTGTGTAACCTGCACCCGGGCTGCAACCCCCACAGGATATATGGCAAACCACAACGCGGGTGTTGCATTTTGCACAGGGTAATGGCGGTGAAACCCTGTGTAAATTTGCAATTCTTGCGCTGGACAACAGGATGTGCTATAATGTTTAGCATGATGTGCGTGACCACCCGGGATACAGCAACCGATATAGGAGGCCCCTGCTTATGGCGGCAAGTAAACAGAAAAAAGATGATCCGTTTGTCGTTACGTTTGAAGAACGCGGGGACCAGACCATCGTTCGCAAATCCAATGACCTTGTACAGATGACGCGCAACAACCTGACGCTGAGCCAGCAGCGCCTGATGCTGCATATTTTTTCGATGATTAAGCCGGAGGATACGGACCTGCCCTCTTATGAGCTGAGCATTTATGATTTTATCAAGATGACCGGCATGGACCCGCACAGCGGGGCGCTGTACAAGCAGGTGCGCAAAAATATTGAGGAGCTGGCCAACGCGCCCATCCAGTGGATCAAGAATAACGGAACTTCTACGGTGGAAACATTCCGCTGGATCGATAAAGTGCGCATTGATGAGGGCCGCGCGCGCATGACCATCACGCTGGATCCGGTGCTGAAACCGCACCTGGTGCAGCTGAAAACCCTGTATACCACCATGGATGTGACCTACACCATGCTGATGCGGTCCACCTATTCCATCCGCATATACGAGCTGTGCAAGAGCTACCAGAGCCTGTACCTGAAAAAGAAAGCGGCCGGGGAACCGCTGGTATGGAACCTGAGCATGCTGTATGAACAGCTTTCGTATACGGCCAACCGATGGTCGGATTTCCGCCGCCTGGCACTGGAAAAGGCAAAGGCGGAAATTAACGAAAAGACGGATATTATTTTTAATTACGATGTGTACGAAAAAAAGGGGCAGAAGGTTCTTTCGCTGGTGGTAACGATTGACCCGGTGGATGATGCCGCCGCACAGGCCAACCTGGACAGCATCAACAGCACAGTGCGCAAAAAGAGCAAAAAGAAGGGCCGCCCCACCGTGGCGATTGAGGATTCGCTGCTGGATGACCCCAGCGTGATCACCTTTGATTATGTTTCGGCACCGGAAACAACGATCCCCTATTCCTTTGGACGCCACCGCACCGAGCTGCGGGAGGAAATTGTTGTGAAAGCGCGCATGGATCAGCTGCGCGCGGAGATTACGCCCGAAGAGCTGCACGCGGTGGAAGTGATCATTGATGTGTTGGCAGATGCCTGCTGCACCATCCAGGCAGGCGATGGCGAGCAGGACGGCGGCAACAAAACGGTGTTTGGAAAGATGAATGCCATCATCCTGGATTGCGGCGGGCTGACCAGTTGGCTGGCCGGTGTGGCACCCCGTTATGCACAGGAGATCATTCCCCGGTCGCAGACGATGCGCAGCCCGGCGCGGTACCTGAACAAGGTGCTGCGCGAGGATATGGATAACTATCGCATTTATATTTTCCGCAAGGCAAAGCCGGCAGCAGAACCCAAAGAGGAGCTGTTGGAAGCGGAGTACCATGTGATGGACGAGCCGGTGCAGCAAACGCTGCCGGAGCCTGAGCCGCCCAAGGTAGAGCTGATTCCCGAAACGATTGTAAAACGGCAGGATATGCGAAAAGAGTTTGCAAAGTTTGTGGATGATGGATACCTGGAAAAGACGTTGACGAGCGGCCAGCGCGGCGCTTACCACGAAATTTACCGCCACCTGGCAGCGCGGTGCGTGCCATCGCCTTCCAGCCTGCGCAATGGGCTGAAAGACGAAATGCGGCTGCATTACCTGGCCTGCATGAATGAAGTGATTGAAAAGTATGGCAGCCTGACCCCATTGATGGAAGCTATGGCGCATGAACTGGACTTTGATGTGTTCTGGGCAAAGGCCGCCAAGGACCCCAACGTGAATAACCCGATGGGGCTGTTCTACCACATTATTGAAGAACGCGCGCTGAACCCGATCGGCACCATAATGAACGACCAGGCACAACGGCAGAAGGTTGCCGCCAAGGAAAAAGGTGAAAAAGATAAGTGGCACAACGAAAGCTGGATGGATGCTTTTGAGGAAGATATCCCGGATGACAGCGAAGAGTAATTGAGATGAAGCGGAGCGGAACATCCGGGAGCGCTATTATAATAAGGTAAGCAGCGGCTGGCAGATTGCTGGCCGCTGCTTTTTTGTTGGGGTGCAGCTGAGAAATGGAAATATCCGGCGTTTTTTGATTTCAGATAGACCCTGGGATAAGGGGCGAGAATGAAGGCAGGTGGGCGGGAATGCCTGGATGAAGTGAAAAAGGATGGGAAGGAAAAGCGGCAGAGAAAATGCGTGAACAGCAACGAAGAGATGCCTGCATAATATTCGTCAAAATATCCGTTGACACACGCGAAGCATATGATATAATAGAAGCTATAACAGCAACGAAGAGATGCCGCACGGCATGGGGTGCCAGTTTTTTGCAACCCGCAGTATTGCCTTAGATTAAGATGCCGGCGTGCGGTACCGCC
>OJOL01001823.1_pt1 | contig 12534 bp, 7 predicted proteins | sample 1598121 | NCBI WGS metagenome assembly OJOL01 (sample SAMN01915219, study PRJEB22387) | human gut metagenome | isolation source: stool | host: Homo sapiens | place: USA
AGAACTGAGAAGATTTATAATGGAGAGTTGACTTACCGCTTTAATACTCCTGTTGTTTCAGGACGTATCACCGGATATTATACTCGTTTCAATGATCAAGTTGAAATGGATGCATTCTATAATGATAATGAAGCTCGTTTTACTTATCTTTCTATGAGTGGAATTGATAAAGAAAACTGGGGAGTAGAAGCAGCTGCAACTGTTAAAATAATCTCTAATTTATCTTTGACTGCTATTGCTACTTGGTCTGATGCTCGTTATATGAATAATCCGACCGCGGTTCGTACATACGAAAGTGAAAGTGAATCAAATGTTGACCGTGTTTATTGTAAGGGACTTCGTGATAACGGTACTCCGCTTTCAGTATATAGTCTTGGATTAGATTATAGCTTGAAGGGATGGTTCTTTAATGTTACCGGAAATTATTATCAACGTGTTTATTTGGATTTTTCTACTTACCGCCGTTTGGGTAGTGTATTAGGAAAATATTCAGATGGCGCTGTCGATGCAAACGGTAATCCGGTTGGTTATGATGTGCCGGGGCAAGAAAAGCTTGATGGTGGTTTTATGCTTGACGCATCAATTGGTAAGTATATCCGTTTGAAAAATGGTAAGAGCTTGAGTATTAATCTTAGTGTAAACAACATTCTGAATAATACAAACTTGCGCACTGGTGGATATGAGCAGAATCGCGATGATAGCTATGAAGATGGAGAAGCACGTACATATGTATTCTCTAAGAACTCGAAGTACTATTATGCTCCTGCTTGCAATGCTTTCTTAAACATTGGATATAGATTCTAAATTAATGGGCAAATTAATATAAGAAAATGATATGAAAAAGATAACATCAATTTTATCTGCCGTGCTGTTACTAACGTTGGGCGTTTCGTCATGTATGGACGATTTCGATACACCGGTGACGGGGAATGCTTACGGTAATAATACTATAAATGAGCAACGGACAATTACGATTGCTAATTTGAAAGAAAAATACAGCTCGATTATTTCAGCCAATCAGTTCCAGACAATTACTGAAGAAACTCGGATCTCCGGGGTAATTGTGGGTGATGACGAAAGTGGAAATATCTATAAACAGCTAATTGTAGCTGATGAAACAGGAGCTATTGTTGTAGGTATTAACTCAACAGGTATTTATGCTAATTGTCCGGTAGGACAGAAAGTAGTGATTGACTGCGAGAACCTTAATGTCGGTGGAACCCTGTGGGGGTAAACGGCGTGCTGTACAGCCGGGTGCTGCCCGCACAGAACCAGGTTTACGGCAATTATGATGCCTTTGCCTATCTGGGGCTGGGCGTGCTGATTGCCCTGCCCATTGCGGTGGTTTTGCTGCGGCGGCAACTGGGCGGCATGCTGCGCCGCCACTGGGCATTGGCCTTCTGCTGTGCGGTTTTAACGGTGTTTGCCATCAGCAATGTGATTACCGCAAACGGCGCAACGCTTGCCACGCTGCCGCTGCCTTCTTCGCTGATCAAACTTTTTTCTATCTTCCGTTCCAGTGGGCGGCTGTTCTGGCCAATCTATTATCTGCTGATGCTACTAACCCTTGTGGGCCTTGCCCGGCTGAAAGGCCGCTGGCTGCTGGCGGGTGCTGCCCTGCTGGCTGTGGTACAGGTTTGGGGTGTAAGCCCCGGCATGGTGCAGCGCAGTGCGGCAATGCTGCAGGCCATGCAGACCGATGCGTTCCCCACCGAGATGGAGAGCGATTTCTGGCAGGCAGCGCAGCAGTATACGGCGGTTGTCTCAATGGATGAAATTCAAGATGACGCGTTGCATCTAGCCCTGTTTGCCGCGGACAACGGCATGACGACCAATGACCCGTTTGCCGCCCGCTATGATGAAACGGCACTGGCCGCCCAACGGGAAACGCTGCTGGCGGAGCTTGCTGCCGGAACCGTGCGGGAGGATACGCTGTACCTGTTTGCAGAGGAAGGTGCCTTTTTGCAAGCCGTGGAACCGGTGAAGGACAATGCCTGGTGCGGCAGGGTAACGAGTACGGACGGCACATGCAGCTGGTATGTGATTGCGCCGGGGCTGCAGGGGCAGAACTTTGATGCGCTGTGCACCCCCTATGACGAAAATTATCCCCTGCGCCTTGCGGATTACACTGACGCCCTGTGGAACCGCGGTGTGCTGGACGAAACGAAACAGACGGTATGCTTTGCAGATTCCCCCTTTGTGCGCCGCAAGCTGGAACATGCCAGTGTGCTGTGCGCCGATGGGAAAGAATACACAATTAAAACGATTGACGACCACGATGCAGGCTGGCTGATGGTAACACTGGATATCCCGGACGCGACCGTTTTGTGGGATAAAGAATTGGAGAGTAAATAATGCAGGAACTACATGTAAAAAGCCTTTTGCCCGTGCGGCTGGACAAATACCTGATGGAGCAGTTCCCTGCCCTGGGGCTGGGGCGGCTGAACAAGGCACTGCGGGAAAACAAAATTAAGCTGAACGGCAAAAAGCAGCCCCTTGCCACCCGTGTGCAGAACGGCGATGTGATCCGCGTTTACCTGCTGGACGACCAGCTTGGACTGACCTCCCAGGAGGGGCCGGAGTTTTTGCAGGCACGCGCCCCGGCGGAATTTATTTATGAAAACGATGATTTGATCGTGGCCAACAAGCCCGCGGGTATCCCGGTGGATGGCGACGAATCTGACACCCTGCTGAACCGCGTACTGCGCCGCCTGTATGAGGAAAAGCGGTGGGACGCCGCCCATGAGCCGCGCCTGTGCCACCGGCTGGACACCGGCACCAGCGGCCTTGTGCTGCTGGCAAAGACCGCGGCGGCGGAAGAATTTTTGGTAAACGCCATCAAAGAGCGGTTGATTCGCAAAACTTACCTGTGCGTAACCTTTGGCCGCCCGGTACCACCCGCTGCCACGCTGCACAGCTTTTTAACGAAAGATTCTGTGCATGGCATTGTGCGTATTCTGGACGAGCCGAAATCCGGTGCAAAAGAGATCATTACCGCATATGATACCATTGCCGTCAGCGGACGTTTGGCGCTATTACGGGTGGAGCTGGTAACGGGCCGCACCCACCAGATCCGCGCTCATCTGGCCAGCATTGGCTGCCCGATTTTGGGCGATTCCAAGTATGGCAACAATGCCGCCAACCGGGAGCTGAAGCTGAAATATCAGGCTCTGTGCGCCTGGGAGCTGGCGTTCCCCAAAAAGATCAGCGACCCACAGTTTGCCGCTTTGGCTGGCAAGGTGTTCCGCGCACCCAAGCCATGGTATTACCAGCAGGTACTGGATGGAACGCTGAAATAAGCGTTATGCACCAGGGGATTGATTTTTCGCATCCTGCATGCTTTTACTGCTTTATGATTGCTGCCTTGCAAATTTAATCACAAGCTCTAACCACATTTTCCTATATTCCTGATGGCAGCAATAAGCACAGACACGGAATAGAACAAATAGAAAATCAGCCGCCGGCTTCAGGGATTTTCCCCTGCCCGGCGGCTGGTTTTGGTTTATTTTGCTTTATCCTGCCCGGATAAATATCAGCGGGTCAGCCCGCCTTTGCCGATAAACAGCAGGCGATCAGGCGATGACAAAGTGGTAGATCAGCGACACAGCAATGATGAGCGCACAGACCACTGCGGTGATGGGCGGTGCCCAATGGATGATACGCTCGGCCATTACATCGTCCTCGCTCTCCTCGTCATCGTCCGCATAACGGCCACGGCGGGGTTCTTCGTCATCGTCGCTTTCCTCTTCCTCATCATCGAACATGCGGGTATGCTCGTCCTCTTCATCCTCTTCATCGGCAAACAGATGGCCTTTGGGGACATAGCGGCGCACACGGTCCATTTCGGCGTTGGTTGCTTCGTCGTCCTCGTCCTCTTCTTCCGGTTCTTGGGCCGGGGCGGGCGGGGTGAGAATCCTTATGGGTTCCACTCCAAAACTCGGTGCTGGTACCAACGTACAGGACAGGCTCATTGCCCTCCATCACCTTGACTGTCCGTGGAAGCCGTCTGATCTGGAACAACAGGAAGGACGTATTTTAAGACAGGGAAACCAGAATGACAAAGTAAAGATATTCCGGTATGTGACGGAGAACACTTTTGATGCGTATATGTGGGTGCGACACGAAGTCGCTTAATTTAACTGTTTGGCGGTAACTCCGACCAAACCATCCATTCCGTTGGATGAAGCCAATATCCCCGGCTTTGCCAGTAATGGCATTGTTCGGAAGCGGATATAAACGGAACCCTATTTGGAGCAAATCCCGTGAGGGAGAAGCGAAACTGCCAGCTACAAGGCGGTTAGGGTGCAGGCTTTATGATAGCAAGGTTAATTAACTGAATCACCGTAAGCTTCGTTAAGGCTGAACAAGCCAAAGTAGCTGATAGGCTTGAACCAAAAGGTGTGCAGTTGGATATTCCTCTCCACAGTAGGAATACACGGACATAAGACTGCCGGAGTAGAGGTGGAACCTAAACTATCAATAATTGTTGATTAAGTGGAACGTGTCAAGCCCGTATTCTCGCCTGCAAAGGCAAGCGGACCGTAAGGAAAGCCGTTGGGAATGCGGGTAAAGGATTGCGGAGGAAGCGAATGCCGACCCTGTAATGGGGACGGATAGGGGTTCAAAATTTGCCCCACCCGAAAAGGGAGCAGAATTCCGCAGGGTGCTTAATTACGAGAGAGTTTATAGAATTTTTGAAAGGAGTAAGGCAAATGAACATGAAAATGTGTGCGACTTCTGACGTAGCAAAAGCATGGAACAGCATTGACTGGAACAAAGCTAATGCATACGTTAAAAAACTGCAAATGCGTATCGTAAAGGCTCATCAACAGGGCAGAACCGGCAAAGTAAAGTCTTTGCAATGGCTGCTCACACACTCTTTCTACGGACGTGCTTTAGCTGTAAAAAGAGTAACGAGTAACAAAGGCAAAAAGACAGCAGGTGTAGACAAAATTTTATGGTCTACTCCCAAACTGAAATATGAAGCAATTCTCAGTTTAAAACGCAGAGGCTATAAACCATTACCGTTAAAGAGGGTATATATCCCAAAAAAGAACGGAAAAATGAGGCCGCTCAGTATTCCATGTATGAAGGATAGAGCGATGCAGACATTATATAAATTTGCACTGGAACCGATTGCGGAAATCACTGCTGACCCTAACTCCTATGGATTTAGAGCAAAGAGATGTGTACAGGATGCAATGGAGCAGTGTTTTACCTGTCTGAATAAAGCAAAATCCCCTAAATGGGTGCTGGAGGGAGACATTAAAGGCTGTTTTGATAACATCAGTCACGAATGGATATTGAACCATATCCCAATGGATAAAGCTATTCTGCGAAAATGGTTAAAGAGTGGGTATGTCGAGACCGGAAGATTATTTCCGACAGACCTCGGTAGCCCACAGGGTTCGGCTATCTCACCAACTATCTGCAACATGGTACTGGATGGTCTGGAAATCCAGATTAAGAAGAAATACCACAAAACTAAGAGGGATGGAAAAGCATACTTTCCAAAAGTGAACTTTATACGTTATGCTGACGATTTCATCGTCACAGGCGAAAGCAGAGAGCTTTTGGAAGCAGGTGTCCTCCCGATTATCCGGGAATTTTTATCAGAGAGAGGGTTGGAACTGTCAGAAGAAAAGACAGTGATTACCCATATCGAAGATGGTTTTGATTTTCTCGGATGTAATATACGCTGGTATAAAGACAAGCTTCTTACAAAACCATCCAAAAAGAACTATAAAGCCATCGTGAGCAAGGTACGGGAGATTATAAAGCAAAATCCATCTATGAAGCAGGAAGATTTGATAAGAAAGTTAAATCCGGTTATCAGAGGGTGGGTAAATTTCCAAAAGTATAATGTTTCCTCGCAGGCGTTTGAACGGTTTGATTTTGATGTATGGAGATGTCTGTGGAGATGGTGCAAACGTAGGCACCCGAAGAAAGGACACAAATGGATCGCTAAGAAATATTTCAGAAGAGTTGGCACAAGATACTGGACATTCAGTGTAAATATGGCAGACTCGTTTGAATTACATCTGATATACGCTACTGATACTAAAATAGTAAGATGGCTGAAAACAAAATCAGAAGCGACACCATTTGATGAGCGTTTCACAGAATATTTTGAGGACAGAGACACAAAGAGAATGTTTCGGGAAATCAATGGAAGAAGGAAATTAAATGCACTGTACAAAATGCAGAAAGGCATTTGTCCGCATTGTGGTGAACCTATCACAGTGGAACGGGGATTCCGAATCCATACGGAAATGGGAGCCGACTTTAAAGAAAAGAAAGTCTTATTACATGCTGATTGTCATAGAGAGCTTCATTACTCGAAAAATGTTGATGAACTGGTTCTGCTAACGCAGGGCTTATAAGTGCTTGAGCCGTGTGAGGGGAAACTCTCATGCACGGTTCTTAGAGGGGAAAGCGGTAGTAATACCGCTGACCTACTCGACCAGATTCTGGAGAATAAGCAGAAGTTCATCAGTCAGATCATGACCAGTAAATCCCCAGTCAGGGCTTGTGAAGATGTGGATGATACCGCACTGTCCTATGCAGAGATCAAGGCACTTGCCACAGGCAATCCGTACATTAAGGAAAAAATGGATCTGGATGTGCAGGTGAGTAAGCTGAAACTTTTAAAGGCAAACCATACCAGTCAGATTTACCGTCTGGAATCCGATATTGCAAAGAATTTCCCGGTACAGATCAGTGCATTGAAAGAGCGTATTGCCGGGATGCAGGTGGATTCGCAGGTAGTAAAAAGCGTGGATTTACAGGATAATGATACATTTGCCATGACGGTAGGAAATGTCTTTTATGAAGATAAGAAAGAAGCAGGCGAAGCGTTGATCGCTGCCTGTGCAGGACTAAAAACCGTCAGCACCGGCGGAAAGGTCGGGGAATATCATGGGTTTACGTTATCTGCTTCCTACAATATGTTCTCCAATGCGTTTGAACTGACGGTCAAAGGGAAATGTTCTTATAAACTGGAGATCGGAAAAGACCCGGTAGGAAATATGCAGCGTATCCATAACACGCTTTCTTCCATTGACAGGAAGCTGACGGAAAGTGAGCAGAAGTTAGAAACCGTACAACAGCAGCTTGCTACTGCACAGGAAGAGGTAAAGAAGCCATTTCCGAAAGAAACAGAGCTGAATGAAAAGATGGAACGGCTATCCGAGTTAAATGCATTGCTGAACATGGATGAAAAGGGTAATGAGACGATTATGGCAGATGAGGATATTGGCAGAGAAGGAAGCAACACAGACAGCAGGGATGCCATAGAAGAAAAAGAACTTCCGGAAACAGCAGACAGAATCCATAAGCCATCTATTCTGGAACGGTTAAAACAGGAGAAGGCACCGCAGAATACAGCGGAATCGACCGTTACAGTCACACAGAAAGCTGTAAAGAAAAAACATGAACAGGAGTTATAAAAGATTTCCCGTCAGAGTTTTCTCTGGCGGGAAATAAAATGGAGGGTTTGTTTATGGCAAATAATATAGAGAAACAGTTAAAAGAAATATCGGAACGACTGGAGCAGGGAGTAAAGGAGATTTTTACATCGGAGCGATATACCGAATATCTGGATACCATGTCAAAGTTCCACAATTACAGCTTTAATAACACGCTGCTGATCACCATGCAGAAACCAGAGGCAACGCTGGTAGCAGGGTATCAGGCGTGGCAGAAGAAATTTAACCGCCATGTAAAGCGTGGGGAAAAAGGAATCCAGATCATCGCACCAGCACCAATCCGGGAAAAACAGGAGATTGAAAAGATTGACCCAGTGACAAAAGAGCCGGTGATTGGGGAAGATGGACAACCGGAAACAGAGATTGTGGAAATGGTCATTCCAAGGTTCCGGGTAATTACGGTATTTGATGTCAGTCAGACAGAGGGAGAGCCGATTGCAGACCTGGATGTGCCAGAGCTTACCGGAAGTGTACAGTTTTATGACACGTTCATGCAGGCATTGCAGAATATTTCCCCTGTACCGATCCGTATGATGAATGTGGAAGGGGAAGCAAAAGGCTACTATCACCAGACAGAAAAATATATTGCGATCCAGGAAGATATGAGTAATGTCCAGACGATGAAAACCGGAGTCCATGAAGTCAGTCACGCATTATTGCATGACCGGGAAGTAATGGATGCAGAGGGAGTCTTAAAAGACCGGACAACAAAGGAAGTAGAAGCGGAAAGTATTGCTTACATTGTCTGCAATCATTTTGGTCTGGATACTTCGGAGTATTCGTTTACCTATATTGCCAGCTGGTGTGAGAGTAAGGATATGAAAGCACTCCGGGCCTCTATGGATACCATCCGAAAAACATCCGCAGAGATTATCGGGAATATTGAAACACAGATGCATGAGATTGAACTGGAAAGACCTATCAGAGAAACTTTTCACAGAGAAGATGTAATCCTGCATCTTTCAGGTAGCATGGGTTCAGAATATAGTTATGATCTGGTAGAGAATATGACAGTAGAACAGCTGCAGGAGAATATCAGAGAATATGTCAGTCTGCTGGAGCAGGAAGAAATTTCAGAGGATGGGAAATCTCTGGAAGAATTTCTGGAGGACAGAGGTGCAACCATCACGCCGTTGTATGCAAGCGATGGAGTGGGAGAAAATTATCCGATTGACTTCTTTGATGTAGAGTATGACGCAGATACAGGCATTACCTATTTTTCAGAGCTGACACCGAAAGAACAGGCAGAGATGCTGGTGGAAAAAGCAGAATTTCCGAGGATGATTTTTACAGAAGAAGAGAAAGCATTTGTGACGGAGTATGCAGAAACATTTCCTGGACAGGTAGAAAGACTGAATGATCTGGTTTGGGATATGCGGGAATCTTATGATGAAGCCGGTACAAACCTAGTACATGAAGTGATCCAGGCAGCAAGAGCAAACTTTCCAACCACAGAACTTTCAGAAGAAAAGGAAAGCACCATGCAGTATGCCCATAGAATGATTGAAGCTGCAGAAACTGCCAGTCATGAGAATTTTACAGAATCACAAAGAAACCTTATTGTAAATTTCGCTTATAAGATGGATGACAGAAACGAAGTTTTGGGGCTGGTAAACCGTATGATAACAGCGAACCGGGGTGACCGAAGTGAAGTTATGAGAAGTCTTGTGCATGAGACAGAGGCACAGATTGATAATTTTCCAGATGGAATGATCGGTTTTACAGAAATGCACGAAGCAGGAATCCGGCTGGAACATATGTATCCTCTTGAAAAAAACAGGGCGGTAGAATTGTATCGTGAAGGTGCAGAAGTTTTTATCTTACATGGAAATCCAGACTATCCAGAGCAGGCAGAACAGATTCTTGCAGAAACAGAAAATGCAATCCTGGGACATGACGGTATCTTTGGTATCACAGAAACGGAATGGGAAGTACATAAAGAGAGAGAAGCAACTGCCGCTAGACAAGAAAAATGGGAACTGGACAGTACGGAAAAGATAAATGAAACACTGCTTTTTCATGGAGAAAGCGGACGTTTCGCAATCTATCAGATGGATACTGGTGGAGAACATACCTACCAGTTCATGGGTTTTGAATCGGCTCAGGAATTAGGATATACCATTGAGGGAAAAGATTACAAAATGGTATATACAGGTTCGTGGGTTCCGATGATTACATTAGACAATATTTTTGAGAGATTCAATATTGACCGCCCGGATGATTTTCACGGTCATTCCTTATCGGTAAGTGATGTCGTTGTAACAAAACAGGCAGAAGAAATAAAAGCGTATTATGTGGATTCCTTTGGCTTTCAGGAACTTCCGGACTTTGTACAGCAGAGAATGGAGATACTGGAAAATAATCATATTAGGGCGTATCCACCGGTCTATAAAGGAGCATTTACACAGGCTTCAGCAGAAAATAATCTGGATGCATATATAGATTCCAGAAAGTTAAATATGGATTGTAAGAAAGCAATTGAAGAAGCAATCGCACGAAATTTTGATGGGATGCACTTAAAGGAGGATGCCGCAAAAGAAGTGCTGGAGCGATTTGGAGAAGAGCGTATGACCGTTGTTATGGCAAATACGCTTCAGAAATTTTCTTATGATGGCAGATTCTCCAGACAGAATAGAGACTGGGCAGAACAGATTGAACTTCCGAAAAGTATGAATATGGCAAGAAATATGAACCAGAAATATGTGATAGAAAGCCATCCAGCGGTATTGAATGGTTTTATTGACATAGCAAGAGCAGAAATCCGGATGCAGAAGATTGAACAGGCATTAGATGAAGCGGAAGTTACTATTACAGCAGATACCAGAGGTTTTGAAGCAGACGGACATGATGGAACCTGGCATACGGTAGATGAAAAAGAGTATGCAGGAGAGAAGTTCTTTTTCATGGAGCATGATGAGTACGGTTCAGATGTGGCAGGGATTATCGTATCGGAACATGGTCAGCTTGTAGCCGAAGATCTCTGGAATGGGTATGATGCAGGAGCATTGGAAGCTATTTCAGAATATCTGCAGGAGAAAGGGATTTCTGTGGAAGGACTTATGACGGAAGTGGAACCAGATGAACTTGCATATAAGATTGACGATAAGTATTTTGCAATCCAGAAAACAGAGGAAGGCTATGATTATACCTTTTATGCTTTGGATTACGATGAGATTGATGGTGGTGTTTATGACAATCCGGATATTTCTATGCGGCAGGCAATAGAAGATATTCTGGAAGACGAAGATGTGTCCCTGGAAAATGCTGTTCCCGTTGATTATGAAGATTTAATGGCAGAAGTGGAAGAAGCGAATGAACGACAGATGCAACGTACACAGTTATTAAAGAACTGTCCTCCAAGTATTTTTGAGGACTATGACCGAGAAAAGGCAGTAGATACCTGTGAGGGAATTGCAATGCAGTTTACCAAGAGCAAAGGGTATCTGACCGTACAGGCAACGGAAGAAGGCTATTTTTACATTTTCTATGATTCTGATTTACATGAGATTAATGCGGGCGATTACGATAATCCAGATATATCTGTTCAGAACGCCACTTATGAAATCCTGAAAAGTGAAAGAATGGATGACATGGAGTGCGTCAAAGTAGATTACAAGGAATTTGAAGCAATGACCATCCAACATTCCAAAGACTTACTGCAGGCAGGCGAGATTCGTGCGACTTCTGAGATTGGAAGAGATGAGGCGGCATTAAATGGTCTTAGCAGGGCAGAAGTTGAACGGGGTGTCTTGTATCACGCACAGGGTATTCTGGAAGATATGGGACTGGAAAATGAAGTAGAGCTGCTTGCAGCAAGGGTGCATGGTTCCAGAAGCAGAGAGGAACTTTACAGAGATGATTCTGACCTTGACGTAGTGCTTTCTTATCGTGGCAATATCCGGGAGGATAGTTTCTTCAATGAATTAAATGCTCATGGTATGGCAATGGCAGGCATTAAGGTGGACATCAATCCTATCGCAGAAGAAAGGATTACTCTGGCAGAATATATGAAAGAGTCTGAAGCCTATCTCGATCAGAAAGAAATCGAAAAGCTGGCGGTAGACTTGGACAATTTCAGCTATGAATATGATCCCTACGAATATAAAGATACGGTTGAGGACAGGGAAGAACAGGTGGGGAAAATCACAGAGGACATTCTGAATCAGAAAACAGAGTGTTTAAAGGACTGGCTGGTTGAAGTATCGGAAGAATCTGATATAGACAGTGATGTGATAACTGCCCGGTCATTACTTTCCCGCCTGGAAAATGCAGAAACCTTTTCTATCTTTACCAGACAATCAGAACAGGAACAGCCGGAAGCTACGATTACTTTTTATGTGGCAGAGTGCATGGAGTTCCCGGTCATGGGAGAGTACCATAATAATCTTACTCTGGAAGAAGCGATTAAGATTTATGAAAGTATTCCGGCAGATCGACTGCATGGAGGCAAAGGGATTGGTTTTGACCTGCAGGATGGGGATGAAGATTATTCCGGAGAATATGAACTGATGTGTTGGGATAGAGTAGACAGGGAGCTGATAGATATGATTCCTCATTACAGAGAAAGTCCATTGGTACAGAAAGCAATTAACGATATGGAAAAGTATCTGAATGAGAAACATGGAAAGGTGCAGGAAGCAGAACAGACTGTGGAAGTGAAACAGGAAGTTTCAGAAGTAACAGTCAAGAAAGAATCCGTATCAGTGGAACCGAACCAGACACAGAAGAAAGAGCCTGCAAAGGGCGAAAAAGGGGAAGTGAAAAAATCTGTGTTGCAGTCGTTAAAAGACTTCCAGGCAAGGGCAAAAGCACAGGAGCAGAAAAATAAGGAAGCAGAAAAATCCAAAGCACATAAGAAGGGGGATGTAGAATTATGATGGATCTGGCAATGAACTTTGATACAGACGAATGTTTAGTAACGGCAATGTTTGATAAAGGAAACAGAAATGACACAATGGAAGCAATCGACCATATCATTCCATTTCTAAAAGGGGATGCGGATATGATTAGGCTTGTCTGCAATACCCTAAGAAAGCTGTTATGCATG
>OJOL01001825.1_pt1 | contig 12525 bp, 10 predicted proteins | sample 1598121 | NCBI WGS metagenome assembly OJOL01 (sample SAMN01915219, study PRJEB22387) | human gut metagenome | isolation source: stool | host: Homo sapiens | place: USA
TATCTGTTTTTTCATTAAAGCATTTCTCACATCACGGTTTGTAACCGTCTTCTCCCAATGCGGCGGCCTGTACTTCTTCCTTGAGGCATTCTTATAGAACTTCCTTGCCAACAACAGACCACATCCGACAAGCAATACGAATATGAAAAGCATTTCACCGCCTGTCGTACCGTCCTCCAGCCAGCTCTTGACGTTCAGCAGGAGCACGGCCACGGCGAATCCGCCGTAACCGAGCAACAGATAGAAGTCGCGTACCAGCAGCCCGTGTATCTTGCACGGGTTCTCGATCCCTTTGCGCACCTTGTACTCCATGGCGGTCAGATTGAGAAGCTGACACCGGCTATCTTGCCCACGCAGAAGCTGATGACGGTCACCGCGATAAGGACATAGCCGACCATGTAGGCGACGTTCATCCATCCCTGTTTCTTGTTGCCCTCGCTGTTCTCGTCATTGATAAGTCTCCAGTTCTTTCCTATGCCTACGGCAAGCGCCATGACCATCACACCGAGGAAAACCGGCAGTGCGATGTCGTTCAGGACGGTGTTGATGTCACTTTTGATGGATTGTGCCCCTGCCGGAAGAACCGCCGCCAGCAGGACGGATAAAGTATAAATTTTCTTTTTCATTGCCTTTCTTGTTCTTTTTCAGTTATTGTTCCTTCATAATTGCCTCCGGGCTGCCAGCCGGTGATGGTGATGTCCTCTATCTCCACCCCGTTTCCGGCGGTTTTCAAAGTGTAGACATATTCCTTTCCGGATCGGAATGCCGCCGCCGGCATGACGAAGTCGTATGGATGTCCGCCGGCCACCAGCGCCACGTGCATGGCCGGACTGTCACCGGGATAGAGCAGCAGGCTTCCTGTCCCGGAGGATATTGTGCCTTTTTCCGGTTTTATCTCCAGTGAGCCCGTCAGAAGACTGTACGAAGCGGAGTAGCTGTAATCCGCCACTCTGACCGCGGTGACGGCGGCGGGCATTCTGAAAGTCACCTTCGAAAGAAGATGATACAGGGTGATGGAGGCGGAGGGTGCGTTCCCGGACACCATGGTCCTTTCCGAATACAGATAGTCTGTCTGGCTCCTTGCGTCCAGGCCCATCTTTCCGCCGCTGAAGGACGGGTTGTAAGGATAATACGCATATATGCCTTTATCCCCGTCCGACAGGGAAATCTCCGCGAATGTCCATTTCCCGGACCGGTTGAGGACCCGGATGTTGTCCGGATACAGGTTTCCCGCCGTATCCGTTACAAACATGCCGAACTCGCTGACGGACATTTCCTGCCCGTCATCACCACGTGCCGTGCAGGAGCTGATGGACATGACGGCGTCCTGCTCCGGACTGTCGTTAGGGCCGGAGCAGCCGCTGAGGGCTGCAACCGGCATTACAAACGTCAGACAAATAATGAGATGATTGAATGGTTTATCCATATTTATAGTTTTTAGTTTATGTCCACCGATACCTTTCTGTCCTGGTATACAGTGATTGACAGTTTCCTTCCGCTTTCGTTCTGGGTCAGCGTAATCGTGCCGCTACGGTCGGAAGTTGTCGGGTTTTCACTGACGGTTGCCGAGTTTGTGCCGGCACTGATCCAGGACACGTTGGCGGAAGCCGACCAGCCGATATTGCTGCGGGAGGTTTCGCTGCCGTTGGTGTATGTGATCTTCTGTGAGGTGACACTGTAGGTGACGGTTCCCCCGGTGGAGACGACGTCATCACCGCTGACGGATCCGAGCGTGAATATGTACCCGTAGGTGATTACATCGGCGGGCTTTCCATCCTGATGGATTGTCACATGGCCTGATTTTCCTCCGTAACTTGCCGTATAGGTACAATTGCGGGATGAAGTGCTGCCATTGGCCGCCACTGTGACAGTCGTGCCGCTCCGGCTGAAGCCCGACGCGCTTCCTGACCATGAGGCGGATGAGCTCACATCCACACTCCGGTATTCTGTGGTGGTGCCTGTTGTTATGCCGTTCCACTTCGTGTATTTCGGACGGCTTTGTGATGCTGTCGCACTCAGGCGGCTTGTGCCTCCGGATGAGCCGATACCGGACGGGCTGGCGGACACTGACAATGAGCCCGTGGTCCAGTTGCCGTACTCCGTTGTCTGACTGCCGGCGGACTGTCTGACCGTACAGGCGGCCGACCTGCCGTTTGAAGTGGCCGTGACTGTGCAGGACCTTTCAGACGCTGTTGTGTTGTTGCCTGCTGTCAGTGTTGTTCCGGACAGGCTGAATCCGCTGCCGGCTGCCGACAATGACGGTGTGGCCCTGTCTGTTTCCGTACCGCCGGAACCGCTGACACCGTTCCACGTCCATGTGCGGGTACGGGTTGCCGCCGCGCTGATGGAGGATGTGCCTCCGCTTGCGGCTATCGTGACCGGATTGGCTGACACTGTCACGTTCCAGGCACTCCATGACGCATATTGCCTGTTTCCTGCAGACTGGGTGATCGTACAGCTGGCTGATTTACCGGCATGGGTTGCCGTATATGTTATACTTCGCGTGCTTGTTGAGGTGTTGTTGCCGGCGCTGACTGTTTTTCCGGACAGGCTGAATCCGGCTGCACTGCCCGAGATGACAGGTGTGGCGGTTTCCGTACCGGTCTTTACCCCATTGGTATATACGTCACGCGCAGCCGAGCAGGTCAGCGTTGACGTTCCTCCGGCGGCCGCGATAGTGGTCGGACTGGCGGATATGTTTACTTTCCAATCTCCGTAACCGGTTGTTCCGGCCGGCTGCTTGACTGTACAGCTGGCTGATTTACCGGCATGGGTTGCCGTGACTGTACAGGATCTTTCAGATGTTGTTGTGTTGTTGCCTGCTGTCAGTGTTGTTCCGGACAGGCTGAATCCGCTGCCGGCTGCCGACAATGACGGTGTGGCCCTGTCTGTTTCCGTACCTCCTGAACCGCCGACACCGTTCCACGTCCACGCACGGGTACGGGCTGCATCGGCCGTGATGACGGATGTACCTCCCGTGTTTGCAACCGTTTCCGGATTGGCCGATACGGTTACACTCCAGTCGCTCCAGGATGCGTATTGTTTTGCACCGGCATCCTGTGTTATGGTCAGGCTGTTATCCGATGTTATGCCGTTGTAACTGCCTTTTACGGTAATACTTCTGGCATTTGTCGTAGTATTGTTGACAGCCAGGACCTGATTCCCGGACAGGCTGAATCCCGTCCCGGTTCCACTGAGGGAAACCGTTACATTTTCTTTTTTATCAGGATCCCGGTGGTCGTTATAATAAGTGCTGAGAACGGCTGTGACAGCCTTGTTTCCTCCGGCAGCGGGTATGTTTCCCGCAGTTGTGCTGATTTGCAAGGTCTGCCGCGTGGTAGCGGAGGACTGTTGTACCGGCAGGATGTAAGTCCTTCCGGATTCTGCCTGGGTAAACAGGACCTTGCCGTTTCGGGGAGCGGTATTCAGGTTTTCCGCCACCTTTATTGTTTTGCCCGCCTTGTCCGGGGTTATCCAGACGTCTGTCGTTGAAACCGTGTAATCCAATGGACTCTCAGTGCCGGGCAATGGCTTCCCGTTTATTGAATAATATTTGTTTGAAACCGTTTCGTAGTTATAGATGCCGCCGGAATAGCCGCTGCCGATGGTTTCCGGACTGACGGTAAAGGTATACTGCAGCTCTTTGCCCATGAACGGAATTACGGTAGTATGCCCCGCAAGGAATTCTTTCTTTGCCGTAAGGGTGTAGTCCTTTTTTGTGCCGTCGGCAAATAAAAGGGTAAGGAATGTACCGTCGGCATCCCGGTCCTGCGCCGGAATGACCGCAGTGAATGTGCCGCCGTCATTATACATCCGTATATCCGAGGTGGCTCCAAGGGTATTGGCGGTGCCGGTTCCCAGGTTGATATTGGCTGTAACCTTGGCCCTTTGGATGGTCACGCCGGAAAGTGCCTCTCCCGCTTCCGGCGTATAAGTGACCTGCAGCCGGGACAGCCGGTGGGAGAAGGCGAGCGTTATGACCTTATCGGTTGTTCCGCTCCTGTTGGCCGCATACATGAAGTCGGAAAGCGTGATGCCTTCCCGCTGGTCCCCCTGTATGCTGAAATCATAATCCAACGGATTGCCCATGTCTTCCCTGTAGGGGTAATAGGCATAATAATCCGTTTCATGGCCGGCGGCTATTTCGTTGGCGTCCCCGTCCGCCACGAACTGCGAGCCGTTCCAGACGAACCGCTTGTTGTCCGCATAGTTTCCGGACGTTTTCAAGGTTGCAGGCGCTGATGACATGCGTACTGCCGCATAGACGCCGATGGCATCCCCGGTCTCAAACGTTGTCTCGGTTGCCCGTGCTCCCCCTGCGTCAATTTCAAAGGACACGGTATCACGGCTGTGGATTGCGGTGCCTTCCTCATTCTCACAGCCCTGCAGGGACAGGAGGGTTGTCATGGCCAGCCAGGGGAAAAGGCTGTTTAAAATATTCTTCATTTTCATCGTTTTGTCTGATTATGGGGGATTGGCAGCCCCGATATGGTTTGTAACAGGGCGGGAAGAAAGGCTTCCCGCCCCTTAAAGTCAGATTACAGGTACAAGCTGGATTTCACCTTTCACATCGTCTGTCCAGGGTTCGATGGTCACACCGCTGCCATCGGCACCGCCGATGACCAGACCGTTATTCCCCAGTACGATGTCGTAGATATTACGGTAAGAGCGTTCCCATTTCGTTCCGGCCGGGAAGGTGAATTGCAGCTGCTTTCCGTCAATGGTGAACACGGCCTGCATATCCTTGCCCGCTGTCGCATCAACCGGAACGACAATGGATGAAAAGGATACGGCCTTGTCTGTCAGAGTGGCGCCGGCGCTGAATTCCACATTGCCTGCCGTCGTTTTTGTCAGGGAACCTGTTGAAATATCCATAGTGGCACGGGTATACAACGGAGTGGCGGAACCGACATTCTTCAGTGTGATTCCGGTAAGGACGCCTTCCTGTCTGTATCCTTCCGTTTTCTTCATGCGGAATACGACCTGTGAAAGGGCATGTTTCATCGTGATGTTCACATTACGGTTCAGGATGCTCGCCTTGGTGTCGCCCTGTCCGTACAGATGGTCCGTCTGGGTGGTGATGTCCACCGGAAGGGCGGAGGGGGTGGTCAGCGTGGCATCATACGGATAATAAGCGAACACCGTCGCCTCGTTCTCATCCAGCAGGATCTCTTCCGAAGTCCATCCGGCAGCTGAATAGGTGAAAGGGGTGTTGGTATAGACGGCATTCTGGTTGTACGGAGTGCCCAGAGTACCGTTGCAGACATAAAGACCCAGCTTGTCACCGGCTTCCCAGGCGGTCTTTTCCGCGCGGGAAACAGCGGGAGCACCGATGTTGGCGTTGATTTTCAAGGAGCCACGGACATCCTTGACGGTTCCTTCTTCATTCTCGGAACAGCTGCATGCCAATACGGCAAGACACGCTGCGAACAAAAACATTTTCTTCATTTTGTAAAATTTTAAATTGATGATAAAAAAACAGTATTAATAAGTAATTATTCCCTGGCCCCATTCCACATTCTGCCAGTCCTCGATGGAAGCGGATGCGGTATGTAGGGACGGGGATACGCGGACGGTGATGTCCACACTGATACCGTCAGCGGTGAAGTCCTTGAACACATCACTCAGGTCAAGATCCGCATCCACGGGCATGTCCCCGTCCAGATGAAGACGGATGACATTGCTCACCCCGGTATTGATGCCGAACACCAGCACTTCCTTCCGGAAGAAATTCTCCTTTTCAGGGGAGACGGTGAAAGGCAGGGTGGCGAAACCGCTTCCCTTTTCCCTTGTACGTACATACCGGCTTGTGGTCACGCCGTCAAGTTCGGCGGTGATTCCGGTATATTCCAGGATTCCCGTATTCGTCACCGTGATGTTGAAGACAATCCGCTGCACCATCAGTTTGCTCTCGCAGGTGACGTGCAGGGTGTCGTCAGTCATGACCGTACCGGTCACGGAAGAGGAATACGCGTATCCCTGCTCCGCCGTGATCTTTCCCTGTTCCGTCGGAACACGCAGGCGGACGGTGGCGGCGGAGCCCGCATCCTCCAGGATGTTGACATCCTTGTTGCAGGCGAGAAACTCGTAACTCCCGATATGCAAGGTCCCATACGCATCACCGCTTCCATTAAAAGGAATGGAAAGATTGTCATATTCCGCCACGCCGTTACCGGTCAGCGGAAAAACCATCAGGTTCATCTCAGCCTGTTCCGGTGTGCCCATATCGGAAGGGTGATGGAACCCGTTACGGGCGTGCAGGTATCCTTTGTAGATACAATCCTCGGTGAACAGGCCGTCACAAGAGGAAAGTGACAGCAGGGACAGGAATATGCCGGGCAGAATTCTTACTATTTTATTCATATTGCGACAGGTTTAAATTATACGTTGTTATCAGCCGGTTGATTTCCGGATCAAGACGACCGCGATAGGCTTTGGAACCGTCCAGTTCCAGTGAGCGCATGAAGGAGGACACGGCTTTGCCGTCGTCTTTCAGACGGCTGTACAGGATGGACAGCAGGTAGCACACATTGGAACTTTCCGGCAGGGATTCCAATATTCCGGCAGCCCGTGCATCATAGCCCAGTGACATCAGGCAGATGGCCGTGTTGTAGTCGTTATAGTCCGACAGTATCACCAGCGCGTCCTTGTACTGCCTGTCCTCCATCAGGTCGAGACCGTGCATGTAGGCCGAGTCAAGGACGGTGGTGTATTTGAATTCCTCTATCATATCCCGGCGGTGCAGGTAGAATGCGAAGTTCACCGCACGTGCCAGAGGATAATAGTTCTCCCTGATATGCTTGTAGGCATCCGGAAAACGTTTCCGGATCCCGGCCTCCCTTGCGTCCGGATCCTTTACGGAGGACATGATATCCAGAACGGCTGACCTGTCATCCATTTCCGTATCCTGTTGTACCTTGCGGACAAGAAGCTGCCAGTCCTCGCCAATCCACCGGGGACGGATCAGGGTGTCGATGCCGGTCCTGTCATCCGTCCTTCCGGACAGGTACTCCTTCAAGGCAACGGCACGCTGCCTGGACAGGATACGGTTCGCGGCCGCGCTGCCTTCCGGGGATGCGGTGGCGGTCATGTCAATACTGTCCATCACCAACTCACCGGTATAGGTCAGCTTGTTGATCGCTTCCAGGACTTTGTCTATTTCGGAACGGTTGTTCCCGTATTCCTCGTCAAACAGGTATCTGCCTGCCGGATAATTGATATAGGCGGTCGTATTGGCCGTGGCCTTGCGGTATATCTTCTCCTTCCTGTACCGGGGCGCATGGTCCAGGAACTGCACCATACTGCTTATATAATAGGTAATGGTATCCGAGGACGGTAATTTGGCGGAACTGCCATTGACGGCAAGTATCCTTCCGTCTACTGTCAGATCAATACGTTTCGTGTTATCGGTAACATCCATCTCCTGCCGGTAATAATAGCTGAAGGTATTGTTCCTGTTCCTGATGACCGTATCCAGACGGGCGGCCTGGTAAGGGAAACGAACCAGCTCCTCATATTTGCGTGACACCGCGTCACGTTTGCGTTCGTTCTCCGCAATGCGCTTGTAATCGAAGTATCTCTCCGCTATACGCGCCGAATCTTCCGGCGTCACCCTGCGTACCTTCAGAGGGGTGCCTTCCGAGAACATGCGGTAGCGGGACGGAATCAGCGTGGTGTCCAGGTCACGGCGGAGCCAGTAAGCGGGAAGTACGGACAGGATGGTGTTGTGGCCGGCGATGGCCATGCGGTTCCGTTCCATCTTCGCGTTGAAGTGCTGGTAACGGCGGTTCCATCTCTCAGTCCAGTCAATCCATTCCTCGCGGGCGATATAGTCATGCTTCCATGCCTGGTAGAACTCCTCCTCCAGCTCGGCCATGGCACGGCGGTAGCCTTTCATGTCGAACATCTCTTTCAGATAGGCGGAATCCGGGATGATGCTGTTTATGAAGGCCTGGTACTGCGCGTATCCTTTTTTCTGCCGCTTGACGAAGTCGGCGCCGGATAGGAAGATCCTCTCCAGTTCTATGCGTCTGCCACGCTTGTAGGCCACAGGGGTCAGCTGTACCTGCCATTTGTCATCTATCAGCCTGCCCGGAACGGTCACGACAAAATCCAGATTCACTTTTCCGGCACGCTCGGGGATGTTCCTGTTACGCGCGACAATGGTCACCTCGTCCAGCTGCAACACGGTCATCTCTTCACCCGTAACGCTGTCACGTTCGGCCATGGTGACAATATGTTCCACTCCCGAACTGTCCTTCCAGGTGATTTTTTCGGGAACGGAATAGCATGTCGTGTCCGGTGCAGGCCGCTTGCCGGCCTGTGAGAGACCGACCTTGCTGATGCTCCTTTCCATCTTGTGGGACAGGGAACAGGATAAGGACAGCAGTGGAAGTAAAAGGATTACAGGTATGTTTCTTTTTTTCATAGGACCGTACATTTAGAAAAGATATATCATGTTCAACGCCACACGTGAAGGTATCAGATACCATCCGTGTTTTCTGCCCAGGAAGGCGCCGCATTCCCGGCAACGGTATTCGTTGTACCTCGCCCAGACCGCGGCGCCGCCGAGTTCCCATTCTATGTTCCATGTTTTTGACAGGGGGTAGGCCTTGCCGATGGAGAGGCCGATGCCGTAGCCTTCTCCCTCATAGCGTTTCTTGTTCCATATCCTGCCGATCGAATAGCCGCTTGCCAGGGTGTTCATCCCGACAAAAAAATTGGAGTAGGACTCCACGAACCAGTAGCGCACGCCCGGCATGACAGTCAGGTTGCGGAACTGGCGGTTATCCTTAAAGACGAAGGGATTGTACTGGACCGGTAGATGAAGCGACCATCGGCGGTTCAGCGTCATGGACCCCTCCAGGTTGATGTTGCCCGTTGCCAGCCCTATCAGGTTGGTACGTGCGGAATAGAACTGGGCCGGGGATGCCAGGCAGACGCCCAACAATATCCCCAGAAAAAAGAATTTCTTTCTCATCTGTTTTCTCCTTCCTGATTGGACGGCCGGGAATTCAGCACGGTGATGTCCCATGCCGTCAGCGTGTTGAAGTAACGGCCGTCCCGTTCACGGGCGGAAATGTCAAATTTGACACTGACCTCCATACCCTCCTCCATGGGAAAACGGTCCATGTTGTCATTCATCACTTGCAGGCAGATCCTCTTCGGATACTGGTCTTGCGTTTCTATCACAAACTCACGGGACTTCCACGGAGTGCCCGATGTCTTTCCGACTCCTTCCTTGACCGGAAAGAGGGTAAGTACTTTTCCTTTTATCTCCATATTTTTTTCGTTTATGTGTTTTTAATCAAGTGAACGGGGATGAACCGCAACCATCCTTTTCACGATCTGCTAAAACCATTCGGCATCCGGATCGACCTCCACGGAAAGCCGGTCCATGATCCATGTGATCAGTCTGTTGACAAAGCCCATGTTCTTATCCTTTTAAAAAAGAGTATTATCCTTCAATTGCCTGCTCAGACTTATATGGCGGCCGTCATCAACTCCGGTCATATAAGCCTTGTGGTTCGTCTTATGCCTGTTCGCCACAGGCTTTCTTCTGACAAGCCTGAACCTGCCCATATAGTCGCCTATCAGTTTTTGGTGACAGATCATGAGGCCGGTTTCCTGCGGCGTCTGCCCGGACTTCTCCAGCTGCATGCGTAAACCGGGTATGCAGCCTTCCAGATAAGACCGGATATAGTCCTTCTTACCTTTGGCGGTTCTCCAGTAACCGCGTCTGCCTTGTGCATACCCGGAATACTTCTCTTCGGACAGACGTCTGAAGGTTTTACGCAGGTAGTCAAAGAGCGCAATGACAGTTGCCGCATTTTCCTCTGTCCCGATTACCACCATATGGGTTGTGCCCGCGTAGAGCAGCATCTTGCAGTAATTGTATTCACATAAGACCCTCATCAGGTCCCGTTTCCAGATATTGCCGGCCGCATCCTTGTAGCTGATTCTGTCAGATTCGCAGGCTGTCAGCCGGTTTTGTGGATTCTCACCGGCAAGATCAAGCAGGGAGAGGTTGTATTCCATAAGCAGGCGGTGTACCGCCGCTGCCGCCGCATGGGCTTCACCTTCAGATCCGATCTGTGTGGCGGATTCTTTGAGCCGGATAAGCTTGCGGATTCTTTCCGTTATCTTTTCTGATACTTCTTTCATATTGTTTGCTGTATTACATCTCATTTCCTGCAGTCATTGCTTTTTTTTTACAGGCTTGCAGGAACTCGTTGAAATCGTTATGCCGGGGATACAGCCGGACGGACTCATTGACCAGTACCGTATCCTTCCCAAGATTCCCCTCCAGTTTCTCCAGGGCGTCCATGCCTGCCTTGTCGTTGTCCAGAAAGGCATGTACCAGCCGGTGCCGGGAAAGGAACTCTCCGGACCTGCCGGCCATGGCCGTGGAGTTCAGGATGCAGAAATTCATTGGCGGCAGTCCGGGATGTTCCCTGGCATACTGGAGATAGCTGAGAAAATCCATGAATCCCTCGAAAACGGCACAACGGTCGCCTCCATTGTCAAGACAGGTGACGGCTTTTACTCCGGCACATCCCTTGAATATCGGATTCCTGAGCTCCATGCCTCCCTTGTCATTGGGGAAAGCTACGGCGAAACAGCGCCTGTCCTTCCTTCCGCTGAAATGGTAGTATGCTTCCTTGCAATATGCCTTTGCAATGTCCGCATCAATTCCACGCCGGCCCATGTATTCCAGAAGCATCCTGTTGGTCAGGGGATTGATATTGTCGACAGTCAGTCTGGGGCTGGTGCCGGCATCCCCGGCGGAAGTCGGAACAGGGAGGGGGTCGGACGGGGCGGACAGGTCGCTTTTTTCAATCCGCCGCATGGCGGAGTGAAAATCGCACCGTTCCAGACGCATGACCAGGTCAGCCACACCTCCCGAGCTGTCCTCACCGAAATCCTTCCATTTGTTCGTGTGCAGGTTCACCATGAAGCTGGGGGTCTCCTCATTTCTGAAAGGGGAGCTGTACATGAGATAGCCGTGGTAGGACCTGACCGGTTCATGACCGTATTTTTCCAGTATCTCCCGCAAGGGGATCGCATTGGCTTCCTGTGATTTCATAATCTTTCGTTTTTTTTAAGTTCCTGCCGCACCGGCTTCACAGCGGGACGGCAGGATGGAATGTTCTTTCACATACTAACTAATGTCAAAATATCATGCGGTCCGGACGGACGTCAGCCTGCTCCTGAGAAAACATAGCGGGCTCCTGATGCGCCCGTTGCTGCGCTCGATTTCCTTCAGGGCGGCTTCCAGCACACGGGGGGAGTCCGCGGACAGATGCAGGATCTCATGCTGCTGTGCCGGAGAAATGCCTAGACGCTCAAGGGCGGCACGGAAACCGTCCTGCCTCTTTTCTCCTGAACATTCAGCGTTGTACTTGCGGATATAGTTCTCTATCAGCGGAGTGAGGCAGCCGCCCACACTGTAACGGTAGTCACCGTTACGGATGCTGTCCTTGACGGCGGCTATGGCGTACTCCAGGGGCATGGCCGGATAACGGGCTTTCAGAATGCACGCCCAGCGGATCTGGTCATCCTTCAGGTTCAGGTATTCCAGATCGGATTTTAAAGTCCGGATGGAATTGTCCTCCTCATCCGTCTTTTCCTGAACGGATGTAAAGGAGCTTGAGGATGATATGTTTTCTTTTCTTTCCTTTATATTGTAAGCTTCCGGAATATTCACGGATTCTTCCGGAATAAATCCGGTTTTTTCCGGAAGAATCCCCTCTTTCAAAGGAACGGGCGCTTCTGAAGGTTCCGTGAAGGGAACAGAGGTGACTGCCACAGATCCACAGATCGGAACGGACGCCGCTTCCACAGGGAGCTGTGCCCGGGAAACCGGGAAGGAGGATTTTTCTTCGGAAAGAAGATTTATTTCTTCCGGAATGACTGTCTTGCGCTTGGCCGCGTGACACATGGACACATATCGGATCTGGATGGAGTGCCCTGTCAGAATGCCGTACTGTTTCCAGATTCCGGCATTGAACAGCCCCGTTTCCGTACAATAGTTGATGATCCGGAGAACCTCCTCTTCCCTCATGTTCCAGTATTCCGCACAATCGAACAGCTCGTCCTGTGTGAAACGGATATAACAGCCTTCCACACGGTAGATCTCATTCAGGACATACTGGTATATCGCATAACCGGCACAGCTGTGTTCCTTTCTCAGCTTGCGGATCTTGATGTCACGGAACCGGTCCGTTTCGGCCCTGTAGTACTCAAAGCCTTTTCTGGCAATTCTTCCCATAATTATACGTTTTAAGAATTTTTTTTCAGTGTGAAACAAACAGGATTCGAACCTGTATCACCAGCCTGCATACAATGCGGTGACTTGCCTGTTAGTCCATTGTTCCGTTACGATTCTGATAAATATCTCATTAAACTATCCTTATCTCTAAAAAGTCTTTTTCCCCATTGTGGATAATTGTTTCTGGGCACACTTAGCCCATCTGACAGCTTATAAACCATAAGAAAACTATCATCAGTATAGGATATTTCGAT
>OJOL01001875.1_pt1 | contig 12306 bp, 18 predicted proteins | sample 1598121 | NCBI WGS metagenome assembly OJOL01 (sample SAMN01915219, study PRJEB22387) | human gut metagenome | isolation source: stool | host: Homo sapiens | place: USA
TATATTATAGAGAAATAACGTTAAAACGTCAATTAAGTAAAATAACCTTAAAAAAATAACCCTTGAAATAAATCAAGGGCTACTTCCTATTATAAATTATCGAATATTTCTCGTCTTGCATTCCATTTTAAATCTATAGGAGCTTCACACTTACCACAATTTACAGTAAAGTGTTCTCCGTCTACACTACAACTTATAACGTAATGTACATTACAACATCCACAAGTGTACTCTGCAATGTCTAAAGGAAAATCAGAAATATTCATAGAATGACCACATCTAAACTTGACTATGTCATGTTCACGTCTATTTAACCATGCATATTTCTGACACTTATCTGTACCAGCATCAGCACATGTAGATAATCTGTCACACTCCACGTAACATAAAGAAGGATAAACTTTTGATTTTACCATTTTGTCATTGTCTACAGGTTTAGGTGTTCTAGTTACCTCTTTACTCTTTAATTCAGCAAGGAGTTTTTCCTCTACCTGTACGTTCTTCATTGGTTTACTATCAGAAGGAGTACCACTTACAGGTATTTGTTTTGCTTTATTATCCTGTAACAATAGTTTTAATACTTGCAGAACATGTTTTATATCCTCTGTACCTATTGCTTGTGTTTCAACGTTAATCTCTTTGTTTGCATCTTTAAATTCTAATCTCATACATCATTCCTCCAATACATTTTTAAGTTTGATTAAAGTGTATAAAAAATGGGGTATGCTGTCAAACATACCCACATTGTATTAATGACCAGTTGGTCAATGGAATACCCTATGGAAAATCAATGCCCGCAAGCGTATGACGCCCCATGCGCAGAACCAATATCAAGTGCTAAATTTAATAACTTGTCACGTCCGAAAGGATAAATCATACACTCACGTATTTCCTTTATCGCTTCGTCACAGTTTTCCTTTGGGCAACTAAATAATAATTCGTCATGTATCTGTACTAACATCTTACACCCTAATTCTTTTAGGCGTTCACTTCTAGCTATATTTATTTGTGCATTTATCATTATGTCAGCACCACTATTATGATTTAATAAACCACTTGCTATATAACTATGGTCTTCTGTAAATATTTCTATATCCATAGTTGGTAACACACCTAAATATTCTGTCGTAACAATTTTTGTAAATGTTATACCTTTAATCAAATCTAATAATTGTTGAGCCTTTGATGATGTACATAATTGTAACAGATGAAGGCATGAACTTAAACTTCCTCCTTTTGTGTATAGTTTACGTCTTAAAGCACAATCTTTACCTTGTAGATGTAAATTCTCATCATACGTAAGTTGTGCTACGTCCTTGCATAAATTAATAGGTGCATAACTTGTGGAATGTCTATCCATAACACTTAGTAATCGTTGTTGTTTACTCTCAACCTTGAATCCCACTAACTCATTAAATTTGGCATAAGAATCTAATTCTACAAAAACTCTGTAAACGCCATTTTTCTGTTCTTTATATCTAGAACGTATGCCTAATGAATTAAGCAGTAAGTGAACTGAATAAGCCACTTGTTGTGATTTACTTGTATAATTTAAACACTCTTTGCTAAAACCTCCGTCAGTATTAAAAAGACCTCTTAATAAAGAGCATTTAATATATACATCAGAAGTTAAATACCATGACGGGATTATTTTATCTTGCTTACTAGCGTTGTGTAATCCATTACTTCTACATAACTCCCTAAATTGCTTATTCTCTGTTGTAAACTCGTAACATTCACCTTTACTTCCCGAACTTTGTCTTAGGGTTAATTTATAATCTAAATGTTCCTCCACAAAAGATTTTAATAGATGTAAATAAGGAAGTTTATCTTTACCTCCACATAATCTCATAGCATTACGACTTGAATAATTACCGTCACCAATTAATGCCCCAATATATTCATGTATACTTACATCTTTATTATTACATGTAACATTATTATAATTACCATTTACTATATAATCTCCTGGTTGTAATTCTTTTAAACGTTTAAATATCAATTCACCATTATCATAAACGCAGAATCTATGGTCTAGTGTTACCTTTTGAATAGTGTTTAAAGTAGTTAATTTGTACACTTCTTTATCCCCTGTTTTATATACATTGTAATCATCTGTTACACCTGTGTGTGTTACAAGTACATCTTTAGTTATATCAAGCTCACTTATTTGTTTGTAACCTTTTGTTGTTAAAATTGGTGTATCATAAGTTTGACACCCTTGTATCGGTGCATTTAATGCTAATCTTTCAGCATAACCCACTTCTCTAAAGTTACCACTTTGTATTTGTGGCAATCTACGTTCACGTCCTAACACTGTATACACTTTTCCATGTTGATGTGCATACTTCTTTTGGCGTTTCATAAACTTAGCTATTCCAGGAAACGCTTCAAAGTATAAATCCATTAATGACTGAGCCATTTCTTTAGTACTCTTACAACCCCAAAATGGTGCAAGTGTATCGGGTAAATCTTTTTTGTGCTTATACCCTTTTAATTCTTGTAACATTTCAGTTAACATCCCGTCACTATTTAATGTACTTTCAAGTGCCATGACACTACCTCCATACTGTAATAAGAAGGCGATGACCTTGCCCATTTTCCTAAACTTAGGGTATTTCTTTTTAACTTCGTTAGCGTCACAGTCTAATCTAAACATTAGTTTTGCTGTATTACCATGTAAGTCTACTTTATGCTCAAAGGCATTTAATAAACCTTCATCTTTACTAAAGTGTGCCATAACACGTACTTCTAGGTTACTATACGTTTATACCGTTACTTTCGTAATACTTTAACACCTCTTAAAGAGGTCGGACTAGACTATATCATTCATTGTACTGGCTTTCTTATTTCTTTTACCTTGTTCTAAATCTTCTCTATGGGTTTTTAAGTGTTTCGCTCTGTCTGTTAAAACAAGATTAGAAATATCATTATTTAACTTATTGCCATCTTTGTGATGTACTATTTCATTAGGTGATAACTCTCTACCTAAATACTCTTCCATTACTCGTCTATGCTCGGCTTTTCTATTTTTACTCTTCCCTATCATCTTGTAACCTTGACTACAAATATATTCGTCTTTAGGCACATATTGTACACCTAACTCTTGTGCCATTTTCTGAACAGAGAATACAGATAAATTAAGAGTATTAGCTATGGGAACTGCCCCTAATTCTTCATAATTATCTAATACATAGGCTTTCTCATGTACTGTCCATTTATGTTTAGGTTGCTTACACAATCCTAAAACTTTGTTTGCTCTATCTCGTATTTGAGAAGGCTTCATATTAAATTTTTCTGCTACATCCTTAGCATTTTCTGTTAAATAATGTTCTTTTAAATATGGGTCTATCTTAGACCAGTCATATCTATCTTTACCTGCCACAACTCTCACCTCCATGTTGCTATAAGAGTAACACAATATGAAAGTCAGTACAACTGCCCTGCTTTTCGGTTTCCCTACTCTACTCACTTACTCACTGTAACATCACTGTTACAGCTACGTTTTCGATAGTCGTTGAACCTTCACCTTATCTTTCGACTTAGGTGCTTGGATGCTGATTGACCAATCCTATTTATTTTCAAACATTCACACTTATCCTTTCGGATTATGTTGTAGTAAAATAGGCTCTAAGGTTCGTCCCAGCAGTTAACAGGGTTTTACTGCGACCTATTTAATCGCAAGATATAATATCCTCTTGGTCATAATCATCTATGTCACCTACAAATAAACTTCTTATGTTATAAGCGTCTTCTTCTCCAGCATTTGGTATTTGTTGTAAATTTGGATTTGAAGCACTAACCCTACCACTCGTCGTACCTGTAGGATTGAATGAACAATGGATTTTTCCATCGGGATAACATACTTCTAAAAATTTTTGTGTAAATGTTTTCAATTTACTTAGTTCCTTGTATTTTAATAACATATTACAGAACTTAACACCCATTATTTTATTACTATTCTTATACTCCATTCTACTTATGGCTACTAATGTTGCATTGTTAGTTTGAGGAACACCCTTTGCTGTTCTACTTTGTACAGGGAAACCAAAGTTTACGTCCAATAAGTCTTGGTTTACTGTTTTAAATCCGTCATACCCAAATAATAATTGTGCTAATTGCTGTGACGAATTTATATCAAAATCAACTCCAACTAATTCTAGCATTTGATATTCTAGGTCTTCTATGTCCTCTTGCATTTTTTCATTCATTTCAGCACATGCTTCTTTATCTATTGTTATACCTCTTTCTTCCATGTCATATAAAATACGTATAAAAGGTGGGTACATTTTGTAATATATCTTTGTCATACCTGTTATCTCTAGTTCCTCTAAATAATGTAAATATAACATGAAGGTAAAGAAAGCATCCTCTGTAGCGTAGTTAGCACTATCCCCTATCATTGTTAAATCGAATGTAGCTTTCTGATTAGCTTTTAATCCAGCCTTCTTTTTTATCTCTTTGGGTACTGTAGCAATTACATCATTAAACTTCTCCATTTGATGATTAAATATACGTAACACATTAGGTTTTAACCCTTTATCTACATTTTCATTACATAACCATGACGCTATCATTGTATCAAATATATAAGGTGTCTTTATTTCAATTCCAATGCGTTTCATTACGTGCATGTCATATTTAATGTTATGTCCCACTATTGTAACATCTGTACGCTCAAAAGCTGGGCGTAAATGCCTAACTATAGTCTTCAAAGGAAGCTGTGGAGTAGGGTCAAATCGGTGACCAATAGGAATGTAATAACTATCATTAATACCAAAGCTAATTGATATACCTACTATTTTAAAATATGGATTATCTGCATTACACCAATCTACTGTATTTGTTTCTGTATCAAACGCAAACTCCATAACATCATATAATTTATAACCTAAACATCTTAGTTGTGTTTCACTTGTAACAATAACCGATTTTCTATTTTCAATCTGTTCTCTACCTAATAAATATGTTTCATAAAATCTCAACTTAATTCCTCCTTACTTAAAAAGGAACTCTTAATTGAGTTCCTTCTTTGTGAGTGATTACATCTATTTATATTATTCGGGTATATAACTTCAAATTCCGGTAAATTTAGTATATTCATATTGGTTTATTTCTCTTTTTTGAATAGTACTTAATTTTCTCATATAACTACCTCCTTTTATAAATATACCTCATTATACCATAGTTAAAGTTATATAGTCCACAGTTATAGTTTCATACCCTATTATTCTTCGCCTTCTAAAACATCTTTTAATGCTTTAGCTGGTTTGAATGAAACTGCCAATTTAGCTGGTACTTCTATTTTTTCTCCAGTTTTAGGATTTTTACAAGTTTTAGCTTTTCTTTCGTATACTTTGAAAGTACCTAATTGTGGTATAGTAAATGCTTCATTATCTTCCATAGCACCTACTGTAGTTAATACTAAATCTGCTACCACTTTTATAGCTTCTTTAATTTCTTTTTGTTTCATACCTGTTTCTTCTTCAAAGTTATTTATAACTTCCTTCATTGATAATTTTGTTACAGACATTTTACTTCCCTCCTATTTTTTCAATTTAAATTTGTTACTTTTTTTATTTTTAAAGACGGATTTTGCCTTTTTATGTTTAGGCGTTTCGTCTTCATCATCTACACCAAGTATTGCGTCATCATCATCTTCGACCTCGTCATCTGTGTCATGTGTAAAATCTTTACCTTTAGAAGCTGTTTTAGATATTTCGGCTTCGATAATATCCATTAAACTATCTTCACTTCCGTCATACATTTCTTTATATTCTTTAGGTAATAATTCCTCTATTTCTTCTTCTGATATTTTATATCTTCCGTCTTTTTCTAAATTGTAAGTTGTATTAGTATCTTTACCAATACGTTCTAAGTAATATTTTATACCAGCAAGACCATAACGTTGAGATTTTCTTTGTATTATACCAGCAGTTTTAGTACCTACTACATACAATTTTAATTGGCGTTCTATTGTTTTCTTTTTACCATTGTCTTCATACTCGTAAGGTCTTAAATCTAAAACTAACCAAGCACTTTTAAAACTAGGTCTGTCACCTGTGTCACATAAAGGACATTTATCTCCTGTACACATCACACTATCAAAATATGTTTTACCATTACGTGTGTTTTTTACATTATGTTCATAGAAGTTAACAGGTTCTTCTGTTAAAAATACTATAGGAGCGTCTCCTTCTTTAACATATAATCTGTATATACCAGCTTTATTTTTTTGGTATTCCTCACGTCTTTTTTCTTCTTCTTTGACTGCGTCAAATCCTCTTTTAAATAAACTCATAAACTTTACCTCTCTTTCAGTAATTTACTAATTTCACATTTTCTTAATGTACTTAAATTATACACTCGTCCAACACACGTGTCAAACGAGTGTACAGATTTATTTCCTCATTTTGAACCTTATTTTTAACTTAGATGTTGCACCTTGTAACATTGTTTCAATTTGTTCCTTGTTACATTCTTGTGGGTCTTTGCATCCTTCGGGATAAATCACGTCATACGTTGTTACGTCTGCCATATACTTGTCATATGCTTTTTTAGCACTTGCACCTCCTACATCATTATCAAACATACGTATAAACTTTGATGCCTTAGACTTTAAGTACTTGGCTTGTGTAGGACTTAATTTATTTCCTAAAATTGCTTGTGCATTAGGAAACCCTAACTGATGTAACCATAACGCATCTAATATACCTTCTACTAAAATTATTGTGTCATCTATTACTTCCAATTTATTTTGTGGGAACGTTACATGGCTTTTTTCAAATTCATATACCCTGTAACGCTCATTTTTTCTTCGATTTTTACTGATGTAACGTCCAACAATACCAGCTAACTTTCCGTCTTCATAAAAAACGGGAATTGTAACAGTCTTATTTGTAACGTCACGCCCTATTTTAAAATCTATCATGGTTTGTTTAGTAAAACCACGCTTAAAGAAATACTTGTATGTTTCTTTACCACTTCTATAAGGTGCTAATGCTTTTATTGGCAATACTTTGTGTGTTTCCTTTTCTGTTACGTTACGCTTTTTCTCCTGTAATTCGTCATAAGTTAAAAGTGTTTGGTGTATTGTGTCTTCGTCCACTTCATCAAACTTAATATGGTATCTTTTTTCTAACCATTTTCGGGCGTTCATTACACTTTTAAACCTATCTTTATCTGATAAGTAGCATAACCAATCTAATGTACCACTAGCGTGACAAGCGAAAGCAGTTGAACACATTATTTTCTACATTTACCCCTGCACTCGGATGTTCCTCCTTATGCACAGGACACGTACATCTTATCCATTTATTACTGTTATGGTCAATAACTTCGGTTGCACCTAGTTCCCACAACAAATCGCATATTTGTTCTCTATTCAACATTGTGTTCGACCTCCTTTCTACGGAAATCTCCGTAATATTTCTTTTCTGCTTCTAATCTTACCTGCAAGGCTTCTTCTACTGTTTTAAATGCTCCTAAATTCTTTTCTTTTTTATTTATGTAAATAAAAGCCACATAAGGTCTGTTGGTGTTTGCTTTGTAATAGCGTACACCTTTAGGTAGCTTTCTACCTTTATTTGGTTTTCTGTTACGGGCATTTTCTTCCTTAGTACACAATCTTAAATTACATTTTCTATTATCCATAGTGTTACCATTTATGTGGTCTACTGTCATACCTCCTGTATTATGCATAACTAAATCATGTAACATATAACGCTTTCCAGCATAGTAGCAACGTAAGTAATAATTTCTACTCTCTTTAGAACCATGTGGGGCAAAATATCTAAACTTTAAAAGGTATAAATCCTCTTTATCTAATAATGCACGTACTGGGGTTAAAATGAGAACATACTCCTTTAGAATAATATACTTATTTTTATCATATATCCTGTATTTAGGAGTATAAGGAGGTAGACTATAATCTACCTCTAATTGTTTTAACCTATCTAATTCACACGCTTTCATAATTAACATCCTATTCTACCAGCGTCTTGTAACATCTTTAATACAAAGTTCGTTGCCATTTCTTGTGCTTGTTGTGGGGTATCTCCCATAAAATGAAATCTTACATCTTGTACATAAATACAAACACTTCCGTCTACTTCAATTTGAAAATCTACTCTATACATGTTGTACCTCCTATACAATTAGTTTTAGGTGTATCACGTTTATATAATTCGGGTTTTATTTTATCATCATATATACATATATTTATAGCTTCCCTACATGTTTCGCAATAAATATCAGATACATATTGGAAAGTACAATCCAAATACTTACTTTGAGGAACTTTACCTTGTAACAACTCCCAATTCATAAAAGTTTCTCTTTCTAATTCCCCTTTAGCTAAAGCGTGACTTATACTTCGAGCTTCCCCTCTATATGGAATCCACAATCTACATATAGAATTGGGTGCTACACAATTCTCCACAAAATCTCTTAAAGTTATTTTAGTTTTCATCTTTATTTCCCCTTTCGTCTTCTTCTAATGGTAATGAAGCGTAATATTCTGCATTTTCCATTACATCATATAATTCACAACCAGCACTATCTCTTAAATAAGATAAAACTAAACATGTTATAAAATCTGCTATTGCATAACCAAAACTTTCTCTATAAATCCCGAAGACGGGGTTACGTGTTAAGATACAATACACATCTATCCACGTAACAACAGCAAAGGCTATACTTAATATATTGAACAATACCACTTTTGATTTTAATAAAAAATACTGAAACATCTTAATATCCTCCTTCTTAATCTATACCTAGAACTCCACTTTCAAATTCTTTTTCTGTGTAATCTTTTTCACCTTGTGACACATATATACCTCCAAAATTCATTGTGTCAAAGTTCCAATTTAACATTACACTTCCCAATACACCTTCTCTTTGTTTTTCTAAAACGATTTTAGCTTCTTTATCCTCAATCATTTCTTCAGTACGCTCCAATCGCATAACAACATCCGATTCATGTGTAATGGCTTTTGCAAAGTTTACACTTTCAAGTCCACCTTTGCTCTTTAAATCTTGTTGTGTATTTGCACAAATAGGAATTTCCAAACTCTTAGCTAACTTCTTTAATCCTCTAAATATGTGTGTTACACGCATATGGTCTGCTTCTGCACCTTCTTCATCTTCCATTAAATATGCAGAGTCTACAAATACTATGTCAGCTTCCTGTAACTCTACTTTTGCCCTAATAGATGAAACAGTTGTCGCTGTATCTATTATAAATGTTTCTAAACCTTTCTTTGTGTCTAAAAATTCATAATAAATCTTTTCTTGGTCGGGCGTTAATTTACCACTCTTAAAATCGCTATAATTGAACTCTGAATATAACATACCCATAGCCATAGCTTCTAGTCTGTCTTCTATTTGTTCCTCACTCATTTCTGTTGTAAAGAACATTACACGATAACCCTGTAACCACATGTAACATGCAAATAGTATAAAAAGCCATGATTTTCCTGTCCCAGTCTTCCCCATGAGTGTAATAAGTTGTTTAGGTTGTAACCCTTTAAGCATATAATCTAGTAACTTAATACCTGTTTCAATTCCTAATATACCTTTATTACGTTTACGTTCTTCATAACGTTTCTTTCTGTCATCCATATCCTTTGTTGTATCTACTGCTGTTGTTTCTGTTAAATCTAACTCTACTTTGTTTACCAATTTACGAATACTTTTTACTGCATCACTTACTTGACCACTATCTAACATATCAGCTACTTCATTCATATAACCTACTATAGTGTTATGCGTTTTCTTGTCACGTATTTCATCACACCAATATGCTAGAGGTTCTTCTGTACCTACATTATCCTCATACGTTTCTAATTCTACATTCGGGAATTTTTTCTCAAATATACGTATTGTAGGTACTGTCCCATTTTTCATGTAAAAATCATCTATAAATCGGATGCAGGGTTGATATTCCTTTTCAAAGTATTTTGCTGTTATTTGTTTGTCTTTTAAAATGTCATAGTCCTTTGTTTCAAGTAATTTTGAAATTAACCCAATTTCTACACTCATGTTTCTCACCTCAATCTAATTTAAAAAATAAGTTTTCTAATTTCATCATACGAGTAAATATAAGGTGTGTCAATTAGACCATAGCTGTCCGAAACAAAATAACCACATCTTGTACTTAACACTAATTCCAAAACTTCGGGTGTCATATATGTTACCCTCACACTCAATCTAATACTACCAAATACTTTAAAAAAGTTTTGTCTATTCATCATGTAATTAGCAAAATATTTATTTTTACTTACAAATACCACGTTCATATCAGTTCTGTGTACAACCTTTAGTATAAAAGCTAATTTAGCTGGGTCATATCTATACTCCTTTTTTCTAAAGGGAAGTATTCTTCCCCACAAAGAATGTGGGGGAACTTCCTGTAATATAACTAATTCATCTAAATCCACATATAGCATTGGTGCTGTTTGGTTACTTATATCTCCATGTAACATTTCAATTACTCCTTTCTATTATCTTTACCTACTAATTTTATAGGTGTCATATTACCCTTTATTAAAGACTCTATACTCGCTCCATATCTTTCAACTACACTCTTAGGTGCTAAATTGGTGCATATAATAGTAGGAAATCCCTTGTCTTCTCTATGACGTAACAAGTCTTCCAATAATGTCATGGCTAACTTATTATCTTGTTCTTTACCTATTTCTTCTAAAACTAAAAATTCTCTATCTTTAATGTCCTTTATTACATCTTCTGTATGCATTTTTAATTCAAAGTTGTTGCATCCCCATGCTCTTGTATAAAGTGTCATGTAATCTACCCATGTCATACGTTTTGCTGTATAACGGTGTCTATATGCTTCCTTTATTATTATTGATGCAATAGATGTTTTTCCTGTACCATTACTTCCATACAAAAATAATCCTTTGTTATATTTAAAGCTGTTATCGATATTATCAATATACCCTTGCACATAATCTAGGATTTTTTCATTTAAATCTAAATCCTCTAAAGATAAATCTAGGAGTGCTCTTGGCACTCCCATGTTTATCAAGTTTTTATTACTTAAAGTTGTTCTTATTGGACGCATTATTCCCACTCTCCTATACTACTTTGTTCATCTGCAACTTTCTCATATTCCCTGTTTTTAAACTTACTATTTTTAGGCGTTTCATTATACGTTCCGTCTATCCAATCTTGTGTGTCAGCTATTATTCTATTTGCCCACCCCGAAATAATTATATCGGGATTTGTTTTACGCATATCTAAATATTTTTGACCACTATCTATTAAAAAATCGTACATCTTTAAGATAAACTCGTTATCCATTGTCTGTTGTGCAATTTTTATGTTATGCATGTAACGTATATCCAATTTTTTGCTTGAGTAAAACTTTATTCCTTTTGCTGTTAACTTATCTCTATAATACCAAAGAATATCTGCACTTGAATAGTTTTCTACGTCTTTTACCATATATGCTCTTTGTGGTTGTTTTTGTACTTGTTTCTTCTTTATTAAAACCTTTTTAGCACTTGTTTGTGCTTGATTCCTACGCTCTCTAAATAAATCTTTTATGTCTGATGTGTCACGTTTCATTCCTAATGTAATATTGTTCATTGTATGTTCACTACCTCTCAATTTTATTCTTCTGTGAATTTATCACATACATAATTTATATTGTCCTGTAACTCTTTTGTCAAGTCATTCACTATTACCTGTCTATCTTCACCTTCATGCACTTCTTGAGAAATCCAGCAGTCAACACGTAATGATTGATAATCACCTAAATTTAATGTAACACCTACGCTTAATCCAACTACGTTAGGCGTAAATTTATTTACAGGATTTCCTTCTTTTAATGTTTCTTTATTTTTTTCTACTGTTGTGTTTTCATATACTTCCTTATTTTTCTTTTTCATTATTTTCTTTGCCAATGTAATCACCCCTTATATTAAATACGTCACAACTGTTACGCTGTGACGTACCCTTATTATACTAAATCTTTTACATCTACATCCCCACTAATAAGTGCTTCTACAATATCAACACCTGTAATAGTGAAGGCACAATCTATGTCATTGTTACTTACCACTATTGTTATACCTTTAGCTTTCATAGTGAAACCAGTTAAAAGGTATGTGGTATCTAAACAATATTTTAATGTCACATAATATAATGCCCTTTCTAACACTTCTGATTTGACTACTTCCTTTTCTATACTTGCATTATTAGTAGTTTCTGTTACTTCCTCTTTTTTGGCTCTCTTTTTTAATGCCATATTATTCGCCCCTTATTAATTCTTTTATAATA
>OJOL01001889.1_pt1 | contig 12237 bp, 10 predicted proteins | sample 1598121 | NCBI WGS metagenome assembly OJOL01 (sample SAMN01915219, study PRJEB22387) | human gut metagenome | isolation source: stool | host: Homo sapiens | place: USA
CCGTGGTCCTGCAGTGCAGCTGGGGCTACGTTTCGGGACTGGCCAACAGCTACGAATGGGGCGAGCCGGGCTTCAAGACACAGGAAGAGTGGGAGAAAAGCATGCCGCTCGAAAAGGAGGCGCTGGAGTACTTCATACATAACGCAGGCTCGCCCAACGGTCCGATCGAGGGCGGTCTGGCGATCTTCGCCGGCGGCAACGAAACCGCCCCCATGGCCGGATTCCCCGGCGCCGCCGACTTCTGCATCTCCGTCTCCGCAACGGCCGCCGACTACACCCCCGCCGTCTACACCAATTACGGTCCGGGCACCACCATAGCGGCTCCGGGCGGCGATCAGGACTACTATTACGAATACTTCGACGACGACCACAAGCGCGGCGAGATCGGTTGCGTCCTCTCGACGCTGCCCTACAACGTCAGCGAAAGCGGCTACGGATACATGGAGGGCACCTCGATGGCCTGCCCCCACGTTTCGGGCGTCGCGGCGCTGGGACTGTCGTACGCGGCAAAACTGCGCCGCCACTTCACGGCCGACGAATTCAAGGCCCTGCTTTATGAGACCACCACGCCGATCGACGACTACATGAGCGGCATGAAACTCTACTACCGCTACGTCGCCGACGTGGGTCTGAACCAGCCCATGCAGCTCAACAAATCCAACTACCGCGGAGAGATGGGCGTCGGTCAGGTGAACGCCGCCAAACTGCTCAACGCCGTTGCCGGCAACGGCACGCAGGTGTCGTTCCCCAACCTCTACATCAACCTCGGCGGCGAAGTGACGGCCATCCCGGCCAACTATTTCCTCGGCGGCGAGACGATGACCTATACGGTCTCGATCTCCGACACGACGGTCGCAACGGCCTCCGTCGAGGGCCGGAAACTGACGGTCAAGGGACTCAAGAGCGGCACGACCAAGGCCAGCATCACGTCGAGCGGCAACGAGACGCACACCTTCAACATCACGGTGCGCAAGGTCGCGAACGGCAACGGCTGGCTCTAAACCCGCAACGATGCGCAAAACAGCGACGATAACACGCATGCTTCTCTGCTGCGGAGCGTTGTGGGCGGCTCTCTCCGCCCCGCCGCTCCGCGCCCAGATCCGCATCGTCCCGCGCGCCAAACTCGACAGTCTGGCCCACCCGGCCACGGCCGCGGGAGGAGCCGAAGCGATGCGTTTCGAACGCACGCTGATCGACGCCGGGCATATCGGCGAGGACGACCTCCCGCCGGTCTACACCTTCCGGTGGCGGAATACGGGCGGCAAGCCGCTGGTCGTCACCCGCGTGCAGACCACCTGCGGCTGCGCCGCGGCGAGCTGGGACAAAAAGCCCGTCGCACCGGGCGGCGAAGGCGCCGTGACGGTGACCTATCGTCCCAAGGGACATCCGGGGGTTTTCGACCGGCGGATTTTCGTCTACACCCAGCTCTCGGACAAGGAGCCAACGGCGATCCTCAGCCTCCGGGGCGCAGTCACGGCCTCGGTGCGCACGGACGACGACTATCCCCATGCGATGGGCGCGCTGCGGCTCAAGCAGCAGACCGTCCGCTTCGGCCGCACGGACAAGGTGCAGAGCGAGCGTATCGAGTGCCTGAACGCGGGCGACAAACCGCTGACCCCGCTCTGCGACGAGGGGTTCGCGGCGACCGGCCTGAGCTTCGCCTGCGAACCGGCGACGCTGGCACCCGGCGCAAAAGGCGATCTGGTCGTCCGCTTCGACCCGGCCAAAGCCCCGCAGCCGCTCCGGCGGACTCCCCTGCCGGTCGGGGGACCGGACGTGCCGCCGAGTCAGCGCATGTTGTGGATCGAGTTCGGGGAAACAAAATAAGAAACAGGATAAAAACAAGTCATATGAAAAGATTTTTGAGATTTGCGGCCCTTTTGTCGGCCCTCGCGCTGCTCGGCGCCTGCGACGACAATATGTACGTAACTCCGCTGGAGGTGACCAACAACAACATCGCGGGTACGTGGCAGCTGGCCGAATGGAACGGCGCGCCGCTCGCCGAAGGCAGCTTCGTCTACATCGAATTCATCCGCAAGGACGCCAAGTACGTCATGTACCAGAACCTCGACAGCTTCGGCACCCGCAAGCTGACGGGCCGTTTCGTCATCGACAACGACGCGGAGCTGGGTGCGGTCATCCGCGGCAGCTACGACTACGGCGCAGGCGACTGGGCGCACCGCTACATCGTGACCGACTTCACCGAGACCTCGATGGTCTGGACAGCCAAGGACGACCGCTCGGACGTACAGGTCTTCGTGCGCTGCGACGGCATTCCGGACGAGGTAACCGGCGGAAAAACAGAAGAATAAAGAAAATAAAAAGTTCGCGCCGGAAGGCGCCGGAAGGGATGTCCGGACCGGGCGTCCCTTTTTCGTCGTCCCGGCCGTCCGGAACGCCCGCAGAGAGCCGCAGAGAGCCGCAGGAGTTGGCAATGCGCGGAATTTGCACTATCTTGCGCAAAATTACGACGACAATGACACAGGAGCTGCAATTCATACCTTTCGAATCCCGTTCGGACAAAGGCTGGGCCGAAGCGTGGGACCTTTACGAAGAGTCGTTCCCCCGCTGCGAACGCTGGAACGCGCAAGGGTACGACCGGGCGTTCGGCGATCCGCGCTTCGAAGCCGACGGCATCTGGCGCGGCGAAGAGTTCATCGGCATTCTGTTCCACTGGAACGCCGGAGCGTACCGCTACGTCGAGCATCTCGCCGTTTCGCCCGCCCTGCGCGGTCAGAACATGGGTTCGAAGGCGCTCACGGCATTCTGCCGGAAGGTCGGCCGCGTCATTCTGGAGATCGACCCGCCGGTGGACGACATCTCGATCCGCCGCCGTCACTTCTACGAACGGCTGGGCTTCGTCGCCAACCCCTACGAGTACATCCACCCTTCGTTCCGCAAACCCTTCACGCCCCATCAGCTGATCCTGATGAGCTATCCCGGCCCCCTGACATACGACGAAGCCCGCGGCTTCGCGGACTTCGTACGGGAGACGGTGCTCGGCTATTCGGAGCACGAAGCCCCCACGCTGCCGAAATTACCGTAAAACGGAGGCTCCGGGCAGACCTGTTTACAAGATTCCGACCAGATATTTGGTGACGAAATAACCGCCCGCCACCAGCCAGACGTACAGCAGGCCCGCCAAGACGAAGGGTTTCGCCCCGGCCTGCCGGAACTTGTCGATACTCGTTTCGGTACCCAGCGCCGTCATGGCCATCGTCAGCAGGAAGGTATCGGCGTATTCGATCGCGCCGTTGAGCGGAATCTCGCGGACGCTCTCCACGCCGAACAGGTATTGCAGCAGCGAATTGAGGCAGATGATCCCGATAAACCCGAAGGCGAACCACGGCACGGCGATCTTGCTCTTCTCCTTCTGCGCTCCGGAGGTCTTCCGGCGGCGGCCCAGCACGAAGCCCATGACGACCAGCACCGGCGCGAGCATCATCACGCGGATCATCTTGGTAATCGTGGCCGTCCCCGCGATTCCCAGCGCATCGGTCGGGTCCATCGCATTGCCGGCTCCGGCCACATGAGCCACTTCATGCAGCGTACTGCCCGTGTAGACGGCCACGCCCGTGTCCGTAAGTCCATCGAGCAGCCCCATCCGGTACATCAGCGGATAGAGGAACATCGAGAGGGTTCCGAAAATCACGACCGTGGAGACGGCGATGGCGGTCTTGTAACCCTCGCACTTCACGACCGGTTCGGCGCCCAGCACGGCGGCCGCGCCGCAGATGGCGCTGCCCGTCGAGGTCATCAACGCCGTGTCGCGGTCTATCTTCAAGAGACGGCCCAGCAGGACTCCCCCGAAAATGGTGACCGTCACGATGACCAGATCGACGGCGACGGCCGGAATGCCGACAGCCGCCACTTCGGTCAGCGTCAGGCGGAATCCGTACAGGACGATGCCCCAGCGCAGCAGCTGCTTGGTGCAGAACTTGATGCCGGGGACCCACGTTTCGGGCAGTTTGTTGCGAAGGCTGTTGGCGTAGAGCATACCCAGCACGATACCCACGATCAGCGGACTGAACGACAATCTTTTTACGATGGGAAAGCCGGCGATGTAGAAGGCCGCGAACGAAAACAGCGCGATCAGCAGAATTCCGTGCAGGGTGTTCGCCCTGTTACCTTTTTCCAGCATATGCTTGTATTTTTTTAATGGTCACTATAACTTTTTCTTTATTCCGCCGGCAAAGGTCGCATCTTTTAACGGAATATGAAACAAGAAATCATTATACACCATAACAAAAAGTTATACTGAAGAGCAAACGGGCGGATCGTCTCCGGAAGCGGCGGCAGGAAGAAGGGAGAAAACAGAGTCCGGAACCGCAACGTGAGCACGACCGGAATGCGGCAGGATCTCGGCGGAAACAGCGGCTGCGGAATCGCGGCAGAAATGACAGCAGAAACGGCTGCGAGGACGGCGGCGGGAACGGCGGCGGGGAGTGTCACGGAAACTGCAACGGAAACCGGGACAGGGAGCAGAACCGGAACCAAAACCCGAAACTGGAACCTCCTCTGAAAACCACGATTGGAACCGGCGCTGAAACCAGCATTGAAACCGCGGCAAATACGCTCGTCGAGACTGCGCCAGAAAGCCCGTCCGATCAGCGGTCGGCCCTTGCGAATTCAATGAACTGCCGAACGAGAGCCGACGGCTCGGTTTCGACGTGCACGAACGCGAAATCGCGCCGCAGGGGAAGGTCTTCGAGGTCGATGATCCGCAGCACGCCGCTGCGCAGCTCGTCCACGACCGAGATCACCGAAACGATGGCCATGGCGTCGCTGTTGCGGACGAAAGCCTTGATCCCCTCGGTCGAGCCCAGCCGCATGACCACGTTGAGCTGCGGAATGCGGATGCCCGCGCGCCCCAGCGCCGCCTTGATGACTTCGAGCGTCCCCGATCCGCCCTCGCGCAGCACGAGCGGAATTTCGCGCAGCTCATCGGCCGTTATCGACTCGGTCCGCGAATAGGGACCGCCCGTGCGGGCCACCAGCACCAGCTCGTCGGGAGCGAAAACCGTATAGTGCAGCCCCTGACGGCGGCTCAGGCTCTCGACCATTCCCAAGTCGATGCCGTGCCCGCCGAGCGCCTGCTCGACCTGATCGCTGTTGCCCGACATCATCGCGACCCGAACGCCCGGAAAGCGCGTCGTGAATCTGGCCAGAATCGGCGGCAGAAGGTATTGGGCGATGGTCGTGCTGGCCCCCAGCCGCAATTCGCCCACGGGAGCGTCGGCGCAGAGACTCATTTCATACTGCATGCGGCGGTAGTCGTCGGCCAGCCGTTCGGCGCAGGCGAGCAGGGTCTCCCCGGCCCCGGTCAGTTCGAGACGGCTGCCGCGGCGCACGAAAAGCTGTACCTTATATTGGGATTCCAGCTCGCCGATGTGTTTGCTGACGGCGGGCTGCGAGATGAAAAGCCGTTCGGCCGTCCGGGTGAAGCTGAGCGTCCGGGCCGCCGTAATGAAGACTTTGAGTCGGAAATCGTCCATAACGTTCCAAATTAATGAGACAGCATCTTTTGCGGCAATCGGCGAAAAATACGCGGCCGGAATTCGGGTGCACGACAGCCCGAAAACCGGGAACCGTACGCGGCTGCCGCGAGCGCACCGGAACCGCAGCGGCCACAGGGGTCCGGCAGAAGCGATACGGCAGACCCCAAAAACCATGCAGCCAAAATCGGGCGGCGGAAATCGCCAAAAAGGCAATCGGCAACCAAAATCCGGTGCGGAACCCACCGCAAGACAGTTGACAACCGGAAACCGGGCGGGCAAAGTCGCTGCAAAGGCGATCGACGGCAAAAATCCGGTGCGGAAACCGCCACAAAACGATTGACCACCGGAAACCGGACGAACAAAAGTCGCTGCAAAGGCAATCGGCAACCAAAATCCAATGCGGAACCCACTGCAAGACAGTTGACAACCGGAAACCGGGCGGGCAAAGGCGCTGCAAGACGATTGACAGCCGGCAACCGGTCTGCCGAAACCATTGACAACCGGAAATCCGGCCGCAGAGAACTGCCGGAAACCGCCGCAGCGCGGCCGCTCCGGCGGATCAGCCGAGATGGCCCTCGTCGGCGAATTCCTTTACCGACTTGATATAGTGTGCGATAGTCTCCTGCATCGAAACGAACGATTTACCTCCGGCGGCGTTCTTATGGCCGCCGCCATTGAAGTACTTGCGGGCGAAGAGATTGACGTCGACATCTCCGCGCGAACGCAAGCTGACGCGGATGAACTTGCGGTGGGCCAGAAACATGGCCGACATCTTCATCTTCTTGACCGTCAGGGCGTAGTTCACGAAGCCCTCGCTGTCCCCCTGCTGGAACTGGAAGCGGCGCATCTCGTTCTCCAGCAGCGACATGTAGGCTACCGTGCCGTCCTGAATAATCTCCATCTTGCGGTTGATGGCATAGCCGAACAGCCGGGCGCGGCCCTCGGTATAGGCGTTGTAGACGTTGTTGTGAATGTCGGGAATGCTGATGCCCGTCCCGACCAGCACAGCCACGGCGCGGAACAGCTCAGGCGTGAGGAACGAATAGGCGAAATTGCCCGTGTCGGTCATGATGCCCACATAGAGCGCTTCGGCCATGCGGCGCGTAACGGCCTGCGCGCCGAACAGCGCTTCGACGATGGAGTAGACCAGAAAGCAGGTGCTCGACGAATCGGGATGCGAGAACGAGAGGTCGAAACCCTCGTCGGGCGAAAGGTGGTGGTCGATCAGCACACGGCGGGCCGTCGTATTGGCGCCGATGGTCTCGCTGAGGATTTCGAGCCGCGAAACGGCGTTGAAATCGAGACAGAAGAGGATGTCGGCTCCGGCGATGGCGCGGGCGGCGCGGCCTTCGGTGTCGTTCTTGAAGACCACGACCTCCTCGATGCCCTGCATCCAGTCGAGAAAATAGGGGTATTTGTTCGGAACGACGCACGTCACCTCATGTCCCATCGACCGCAGCGCCTCGGCCCATGCCAGCGACGATCCCACGGCGTCGCCGTCGGGATTGGTGTGCGACACGATCACGATCTGCTGATGGGCGGGGGCAAGCAGTTCCCGCAGGCGTTCGAGACGCTCTTTCGATAACTCCATTTCGGCTCTGTTTCGCTAAATGATCTTTGCAAAGATACAAAAAAAGAAGAGATATGCAACCGCGGCCGCGGGAACGTACCGAAATAGCACGTTTCCATACTCCGGAAAGCCGGCGGCCGGCGATCCGGTTTCGGGACGGCGGTTGTCGGTTCGGTATTTTTGCGTAGCTTTGCATACACAAAAAAAACGCATTATGGCTTGTTGTCTTCAGGTGGAGAACCTGACCAAATCGTTCGGCGATCTGGTACTCTTCGAAAATATATCGTTTGCGATCGAGGACGGGCGGCGCGTGGCCCTCGTCGCCAAGAACGGCACCGGAAAAACCACGTTACTGAACATCATAGCGGGGCGTGAGGATCACGACGGCGGGGAGGTCGTACCCCGCCGCGATCTGAGGATCGCCTACCTCGAACAGAGTCCGGAATACCCGGCGGAGATGACCGTGCTGGAAGCCTGCTTCCACTCGGAGAATCCGGCGCTGAAGGCCATCGCCGAATACGAACGGGCGATCGAAGAGCCGTCGGGCGAAGGATTGCAGGAGGCCATGGCCCGCATGGACGCGCTCGAAGCGTGGGATTACGAACAGCGGGCCAAGCGGATTCTGTCGCGGCTGAAGATCCGCGACTTCGGACAGCGGGTCGGGACCCTTTCGGGCGGACAGCTCAAGCGCGTGGCGCTGGCCAACGCGCTGATAAGCGAGTCGGACCTGCTGATCCTCGACGAGCCGACCAACCACCTCGACACCGATATGACCGAGTGGCTCGAAGAGTATCTGGCGGCAAGCGGCGCGGGGCTGCTGATGGTGACGCACGACCGCTACTTTCTGGACAAGGTGTGCAGCGACATCCTCGAAATCGAGGACCGGCAGCTATACCACTACGCGGGCAACTACTCCTATTATCTGGAGAAGAAGCAGGAGCGCGAGACGGCGCAGGCGGCCCGGCGGGAGAGCGAAACGAATCTCTACCGCCGCGAGCTGGAGTGGATGCGCCGCCAGCCGCAGGCGCGGGCGACGAAGGCCCGGTCGCGCATCGACGCCTTTCACGAGCTGGAAGCGCGCCTGCAGTCGACGCGCAGCCGCGGCGAAGTGCGGCTCGACGTCAAGGCGTCACGGATCGGGACCAAGATATTCGAAGCCAAGGAGGTCGGCAAACGGTTCGGCGAGCTGGTGATCCTCGACAAATTCAACTACAACTTCACCCGCTACGAGAAGCTGGGGATCGTGGGCGACAACGGCTGCGGGAAATCGACGTTCCTCAAACTGCTGACGGGGATCGAACGCCCTGACAGCGGGACGATCGAGGTCGGCGAGACGGTCCGCTTCGGCTATTACAGCCAGCAGGGGCTGGAGTTCGACGAGGGGAAGCGGGTGATCGACGTAGTGACCGAAATCGCCGAGCAGATCGACTTGGGCGACGGACGGCGCATGAGCGCGTCGCAGTTCCTGCAGCACTTCCTCTTCACGCCCGAAACGCAGCACAGCTTCGTGGCGCGGCTCAGCGGCGGCGAACGGCGGCGGCTGTATCTCTGCACGGTGCTGATGCGCAACCCCAATTTCCTGATTCTGGACGAGCCGACGAACGATCTGGACATCGTGACGCTCGGCATTCTGGAAGAGTATCTGCGCGCATTCAAGGGGTGTGTGATCGTAGTGTCGCACGACCGCTATTTCGTGGACAAGGTGGCCGATCACCTGCTGGTCTTCTGCGGCGGAGGCGAGGTCAAGGATTTCACGGGCACCTACTCGGAATACGTGGCGTGGAAACGCGAATACGAAGCCGCACGCCACGCGCAGGAGGCGCAGGCCCGGCCCAAGCCGCAGGCGGTGCGGACGCAGGCGGCGGACGGCGCGCCGCGCAAACTCTCGTACAACGAAAAGCGCGAGCTGGAGGCGCTGGAGCGGGAGATTCCGGCGCTGGAAGCCGAAAAAGCGGCGCTGGAGGAGTCGCTTTCGTCAGGTTCGCTCGGAGTGGACGAGCTGACGGCCCAGTCGCAGCGCATCGCGGAGCTGATCGGGCTGATCGACGAAAAGACGATGCGCTGGCTCCTCCTGAGCGAGCGGTAGTCGCCGGACGCAGAACGAAAAGCCGGGAAAACAGAGAACAGGCTAACAGAGCGCGAAAAACGGGCGGGCGGAAGAGCGGAGAACCGAGACAGAAGAAAAGCGGAAAACCGGCCGCAGCCGGGAAAGCGGGGAACCGGATGGGAACAGAAAAGCGCAAAGAACCGGACACGAATGGAAGAACGGGTAACCGGGCGCAGGCGGCAGAACAAAGGATAAACGAAGAACGGAAACCGGACGGAAGAAAAGCGGGAAACCAGCCGCAGCCGGGAAAGCGGGGAACCGGATGAAAACAGAAAAGCGCAAAAGGACGGATACCGCCGGAAGGACGGGAAACCGAAGCGAAAGAGACCGGACGACTTATAAACGACAACGGCGGAGCCGAATGCTCCGCCGTTGTCGTCTTATCCGGGTTCGGCCGTCGAATCCGGCCGCCGGGTTATTCGAGATTGAGCAGCGTCCGGTTTTCGAGGACCGTTTGCTGGGCTATGCGCTGGAGGTATTCGGCCTGTTCGGGCGGAAGGCCCATCGTGCAGTCGGTCTGGTAGGGTTTGCCGTAGATGGTCGTGAAGATCACGTTGGCCGCGAGGTAGCTGCCCGGCAGCGCGGGGTGAAAACAATCCTGCGCATAGAGCACGCAGTCGGGACGTTCGGCACGCACGCGGCGCCACGCCATACCCACGGGGGCGCACCACGCGTCGTTGTCGTAGGCCATTTCGAGGTAGCTCGTAATCAGCCGCTCCTGCATGGTCTCGTAGCGGTTGATGGGCGGGTATTCCGGAATCGGGAAGCGGTTGCCGTTCTTGTGGCCCCACGTCATGTAGAAGATCACACGGGCGTCGGGTGAACCCGCATGCACGAGGCTGTCGAGCGTGCGGGCCTGCGGATAGACCTCGCGGGCGACCTGCCGCGTCGGCATGGCGGGCGCGGAGCTTTGCTCCTGCAGGACGACGTAGTCCCAGCCGCCCGCGGCCAGCGCCTTCAGCAGTTTCTGGTTCGTCAGGTGACCGGAGAAGCGTTCGCCGCCTTTGAGGAAGCGCGTGCAGGAGACCTTCACTTTCTGCGTCGCGGCGATCTGCTGGACGATGGCCGGCATGTCGTTGTAATAGGTATAGCTGTTGCCGACCCAGAGCACGCGCAGCGAATCGGCGTCTTTGGCCTGCCCGGCGAGGGGCAGCAGCAGGAACAACAGAATACGGAAGAGGTTTTTTGTCATATCGTTGAAGTTTTTAGGGTTTCCGGTCGGTGGTTCAGTCCTTCGGGGCCTTATGGTCGGCGGCGTATTTGCGGCACCACACGGCGATGCCGCACTCGCCGCACTTCGGAGCGCGGGCCGTGCAGACGTAGCGGCCGTGGAGAATGAGCCAGTGATGGGCCACCGGCAGCAGATGCGGCGGGATGTTCTTTTCGAGCGTCAGCTCGGTCTGAAGGGGCGTTTTGGAGTTGGTCGTCAGGCCGATGCGGTTCGAGACGCGGAAGACGTGCGTATCGACCGGCATCACCTCCTTCTGCCACAACACCGCGCCCAGCACGTTGGCCGTCTTGCGGCCCACGCCCGGCAGGCGCTGCATCTGCTGCAGATCGCTCGGAACCTCGCCGCCGAACTCCGAACAGAGCATGCGGGCCATGCCCGCGAGGTTGCGGGCCTTGTTGTTGGGATAGGAGATGCTCTTGATGTAGGGGTAAATATCCTCGGCCGTGGCCGCGGCCATATCGAAGGGCGTGGGAAACGCCTCGAACAGCGCGGGAGTGGTCATGTTGACCCGTTTGTCGGTGCACTGCGCCGAAAGGATCACCGCCACCAGCAGCTGGTAGGGGTCGGTGTAGTGCAGTTCGCTCTCGGCCACGGGCATATGCTCCGAGAACCATGCGATTACGCCGTCGTAACGTTGTTTGGTCGTCATAAATGCTGTTTTTTACGTCGAAAAAGAATTTTCTTCACCAGAAAAATAGCCCCCTCCGGACAGAGGCGTCCGCCGCAGATCGGCCCACCAGCGCGCGAGGTATTCGCCGACTCCGGCCCCTTTCCACGAGAGCAGCCAAAGCCCCACCACATGACGGCGGCGCAGAATGCGGAAGCGGTTGCGCGAAGCCGTGAAGCGTTCGTCGAACCAGAGACTGGTCTCCATCGCCGAATCGCGGCTCGCAAGGCGTCCCCTGTAGGAATCTCCGTGGCTCACGCTCCCGACCATGCGCCGGTGCACGGCCGTCACGCGGTCTATGAAGCGTATTCGGGAACGGCAGGCGAACCACAGCCACATGGGCCAGTCGTCGGTCAGCCATTCGGGATGCTCCTCAGGGCGGATCTCGGCATAGTAGGCCGCGATCAGCTCACGGCGGGCCAGCGCCGTGCAGTTGGGGACCGAAATGCCGAGCAGCATCTGCTCGAAATCGGTATAGTGCCGGTCGGGATCGGGTTTCAGGGTCCCTTCCGCCTGCCAGTATTCGTCGGCGCCCGTATAACACATGCCGCAGCCGGGATCGGACTCCATCAGATCGGCCTGCATCTGCAGCTTGCAGGGGTCGGTCCACCAGTCGTCGCCGTCGCAGTAGGCCACGTATTTCCCGCGGCAGGCATCGAACGTGCGGCGGTAGTTGGCCCGCCAGCCGACATTGCGGTCGCCCGTCACCAGCCGCACGCGGCCGGGGTATTTCGCGGCGTATTCGCGGCAGATCTCCGCCGTTAGGTCCGTGCTGCAATCCTCGCCCAGCACCAGTTCGAAGTCGAACGAGGTCTGCTGGCTGAGCACGCTCTCGACGGCCTGACGCAGGTAGGGCGCGTGGTTGTAGGTGGTCATGCAGACCGAGACGAGCGGAGTTTCCATCGCAGTTACAGTTTGGTCAGTTTGGCGAATTTAGCCAGCAGGGTTTTCTCGCCCACGCTGTCGAAAGCCACGACCAATTTATGGTCCGTGGCGAGGGTTTCGATGCGTTGGACGATGCCGACGCCGAATTTGGGGTGTTCGACGCGCTGGCCCACGGTGTAGTCGCCGCTGACGGGCATCGACGTCCCTACGGGCACGCCGCCGTCGACCGCCTGCCGCACGCCCACGCGGCGCATGCCGTCGGTCGAGGGACGCGGCGTC
>OJOL01001898.1_pt1 | contig 12192 bp, 9 predicted proteins | sample 1598121 | NCBI WGS metagenome assembly OJOL01 (sample SAMN01915219, study PRJEB22387) | human gut metagenome | isolation source: stool | host: Homo sapiens | place: USA
TCATGGCAGATGCCAACCATTTCATCAAGGCTATGCCCGAAGGCTATAATACCATCGTCGGCGAGCGCGGTGTCGGACTCTCCGGCGGTCAGAAGCAGCGTATTTCCCTTGCGCGCGCCCTGTTAAAGAAACCGTCCATCCTGATTCTGGACGATACCACTTCCGCAGTTGATATGGAAACAGAAAGCTATATCCAGCAGCAGCTCGGCAAGTTAAACGGCCAGTGCACGATCTTCGTCATCGCCTACCGTATTTCTTCCATTAAAGACGCTGATCAGATCCTGGTTATGGATAACGGCCGGATTATCGAACACGGAACGCATCAGGAGCTGCTTGCAAATGACGGCTACTATGCAAGTGCGTTCCATCATCAATACGGTGAGCTTCCTTCCAGAGAAGAACAGGAAGAATACCGTCAGGTTACAGCCAAAGAAAGGAAGTGAGAACTCATGGCACGAAATAAATATGATGTGGACGAAGTCCTGGAAGATAAATTTGACGTCAATCAGTTAAAACGTCTGCTCGCTTATCTGATTCCTTACCGGAAACGGTTTGTCAGTGTCGGCTTCATGATGCTCTCCGCTTCCGCTTTTACCATGCTGATTCCGCAATTTTTTCAGAAGGTCATGGACGTCTGCATCCCGAACAAGGACATGAAGGGAATCGCATTTTACAGCTTTTTGACACTGCTTGCCGCATTTTACAGTGCCTTCAGCCTTCGCTACAAGATCAAATACACCAACCAGATCGGACAGCAGATCATTCACGACATGCGCTATGACATCTTTGAGCATCTGCAGGAGCTTCCGTTCTCCTACTATGATGACCGCCCTCACGGTAAAATTCAGGTGCGTGTTGTAAACTATGTCAACAGCATCAGCGACCTGCTTTCCAACGGTATCTTAAATACCATCACCGACCTGTGCAACCTGGTGTTTATCATCGTTTTCATGCTGATCTTAAATGTCCGGCTGACGCTTGTATGTCTCTGCGGTCTTCCGATCCTCGCGATCGTTATCGTTGTCATCAAGAAAAAACAGCGTACCGCATGGCAGGTTCAAAGCAATAAGCAGTCCAACTTAAACGCGTACATTGCTGAAAGTATCAACGGGATCCGTGTTACCCAATCCTTCGTCCGGGAAGACGTGAACAGCGGTATTTTCAACAACTTAAGCGGCAGCTACCGGAAATCCTGGATGCGCGCCGTTATGTTCAACTTTACGATGGGTCCCAGCATCGATATCATTTCAATAATTACAACTGCAGCGATCTATGTGCTCGGTGTCAACTGGATGATCAACGGCGAAACCGGCATTACCGTCGGTGTGCTGGTCGCTTTTACTGCTTATATCGGACGTTTCTGGGCACCGATCAACACGCTGGCTGGCTTTTATAACTCTCTGCTGACCGCGATCTCCTATCTGGAGCGTATTTTTGAAACTATCGACGAGCCGGTTGTGGTCAAAGACCGGGAGGATGCGGTTGAAATGCCTCCGATCCACGGAGATGTTGCCTTCGACCACGTTACCTTCAGCTATGAGCCTGGTGTTCCGATCTTAAAGGATGTTTCCTTCCACGCAAACCAGGGGCAGTCGTTTGCAGTGGTAGGCCCCACCGGTGCCGGCAAAACAACCCTGGTGAATCTGTTGAGCCGCTTCTATAACGTAGATTCCGGGCGGATTTTAATCGATGGCGTCGATATCGCAGGCGTTACCATCCGTTCTCTCCGCAAACAGATGGGTGTCATGATGCAGGACAGTTTCATTTTCTCCGGCACAATCATGGACAACATCCGCTACGGCAGACTGGATGCCACGGATGAGGAATGCATTGCGGCTGCGAAGCGTGCCAATGCCCACCACTTTATTATGCTGCTGCCGAATGGGTATCAGACGGTTCTCTCCGGGGACGGCTCCGGCCTGTCGCAGGGACAGCGCCAGCTGCTTTCCATTGCAAGAGCAGCAGTGGCAGATCCGCCGGTTATGATTTTGGACGAAGCCACTTCTTCCATTGATACCCGGACGGAGCGGATTGTTCAGGCCGGAATGGATGCACTGATGCACGGCAGAACTGTATTTGTCATTGCCCACCGCCTTTCCACAATCCAGAATGCAGATGTGATTATGGTGCTGGATCACGGCAGAATCATTGAGCGCGGCAACCATGAAAAGCTCATGGCGGAAAAGGGACGCTACTATCTGCTGTATACTGGTATGCAGCAGAATGCGTGAGATCGCGTCCATTTTTAAAATGAATGGATGTCAGTGATCTTGCCGTCTGCGCCCCCTTTTGGGTGGGATGCTTTGAAAAAGAAAAATGAAGCAGTGTGATTGGTGCAAGTTGCTTATTGACAAACCGGGAAAAATCGCATATAATAAAGAAGAAGCAGCCGGGTTTGCAGAATTGGCATTCGGCTTGCTGTTTTAGAAAAAACAGAACAACGCAGCAGTGAGAGTAGTCTGTCTTTGTGTCCTGTCCAGAGAGCATCGGGGCGGTGGGACGATGTCAGGACGGTCAGATGAAGTGCAACTGCGACAGAATCTCCCTTGACAAAAGGGGATTCCCGTTGATATGGGGAACGGCTCCGGCTCAGTATCTGTATCCGTACTGCACCTCGTTACGGTGCCTTTGAGAGCAGGCATTTTTGTTGCCTGAAAATCAGAGTGGAACCGTGGTAGTATTTCTGCCGCCTCTGTGGATGTCGAAAAAGATATTTGCAGGGGCGGCTTTTTTGCGGGAAAACCAAGCTTTTCTCCGTTTCCCAATATAGCCACGGAACAGACCATAGAAAAAACAGAATCTGTATGCATACAGGTTCTGAGGTGTGGTTCTCCCCGAAAAAAGAGGAGAACAGCTTTTTATTGTGTCGGAGGTGACAATCACAAAGATGCTATTTCGACAGCTTCGAGAAGATATTGCAATTGTAAAGGAAAAGGATCCGGCGGCCCGGAGCAGCTTTGAAATTCTGCTCACATATTCCGGGCTGAAAGCGGTGCGCAGCTATCGCCGGGCACACTGGTTCTATCAGCATAAGTGGTACACCATTGCCCGGATCATTTCACAGCGCGCGCGCCATAAAACCGGAATTGAAATCCATCCCGGCGCGCAGATCGGAAAGGGCTTGTTTATTGATCACGGAATGGGTGTTGTAATCGGTGAAACCACAGTGATCGGTGACAACTGCCTGCTGTATCAGGGTGTTCCCCTGGGCGGAACCGGAAAAGATAAGGGTAAGCGGCATCCTACCCTGGGAGATAATGTCATGGTGGGTGCCGGTGCCAAGGTGCTGGGGCCGATCAATATCGGAAATCATGTAAAGGTTGCGGCAAATGCCGTGGTGCTGAAGGATATTCCGGATAACTGTACCGCTGTTGGTGTTCCGGCGCGGATTGCCCGTATGGCAGGCCAGAAGGTGGAGCAGGATCTGGATCAGATTCACATCCCGGATCTGACTATGGAAGACATTACAATGCTGAAATCCGCAGTGACCTGTCTGCGGACAGAGATGTCTAAACTGGAAGGGCAAAAAAAGGAGGCAGACGCATGATACAATGCGTGGTATTCGATATGGACGGCGTGCTGTTTGATTCCGAGGCACTGGTAATTCAGTGCTGGGAGCAGACGGCTCAGGTGCACGGTATCCCGGAAATACGGGAAATCTGTCACCAGTGTCTGGGCATCAATGCAGACCTGACCCGGCAGATGTTTCTGGAAAAATACGGCGCAGACTTCCCCTATGATACCTTAAAGCAGGAAATGTCTGCCCGGTATTGGGAACAGGTGAAGGCCGGGAAGCTGCAATTGAAGCCGGGCGTTCGGGAAATGCTGAAAACACTGCGTCAAAACGGCTGGAAAACAGCCATTGCTTCCTCTACCAGGACGGCAGTTGTCCGGGAGGAGATGCAGCGGTTCGGATTGGAACAGATGTTTGACCAGATTGTAGGCGGAGATATGGTGCGCCGCAGCAAGCCGGATCCGGAAATTTACAGGAAAGCCTGTGAGATGCTGCACGTGCCGCCGGCAGAGGCCTATGCGGTAGAGGATTCCTATAACGGCATCCGCAGTGCACACAGCGCCGGACTGCATCCGGTGATGATTCCGGATCTTCTGCCGTCTACCCCGGAAATGGAACAGCTGACAGAACAAATTTTTCCGTCTATGGAAGAATTCCGACAGTTTTTGTTTGTGCCGGAATCCGGAGAAAGCAGAAACGCAGAATAAAAAAGGAGTGGAATAGTCATGCAGATTTATAACACGCTGACACGAAAAAAAGAAGAACTGATTCCCATGGAAGCCGGGCATGTAGGAATTTATGCCTGCGGCCCCACGGTGTACAACTATATTCATATCGGAAACGCACGGCCAATCTGTGCATTTGATGTCCTGCGCCGCTATTTGAAATACCGGGGCTATACCGTCACCTATGTGCAGAATTTTACGGATGTAGACGACAAGATCATCAAAAAGGCCAATGAAGAGGGCACGACAGCCGCTGAAATTGCCAAGCGTTATATCGCAGAATACAAGACAGATGCTCACGGCCTGAATGTTATGGACGCGGATGTGCATCCTACTGTTACCAACTGCATGGAGCTGATTCTGGATCTGGTGAAAAAGCTGGTGGCATCCGGTCACGCATATGCTGCGGAAAACGGAGACGTTTACTTCCGTACCGCCTCTTTCCCGGAATACGGAAAGCTGTCCGGCCAGCCCATTGAGGAATTGCAGGCAGGCGCCAGAATCGATATCAATGACGGCAAGGAAGCACCCCTGGACTTTGCCGTGTGGAAGGCAGCCAAGCCCGGCGAACCCTATTGGGATTCCCCCTGGGGAAAAGGCCGTCCCGGCTGGCACATTGAGTGCTCCGCAATGTCCTGCCACTATCTGGGAGATACCTTTGATCTGCACTGCGGCGGTCAGGATCTGATCTTTCCTCACCATGAAAACGAAATTGCCCAGAGTGAAGCCGCTACCGGAAAGCCGTTTGCCCACTACTGGATGCACAATGGCTATATCAACATTGACAACAAGAAGATGTCCAAATCTCTGGGCAACTTCTTCACAGTACGGGAAGTGGCCGAGCAGTACGGCTATGAAGTCATTCGCTATATGATGGTGCAGGCACATTACCGCAGTCCCATCAATTACTGCAAGGATCTGCTGGATGCCTGCAAGGCCTCTCTGGAACGGCTCTATGTTTGCCGGGATACACTGGATCGCGCCATTGCTGCGGCAAAGCCCGGCAGCATTGCACCGGAGGCAGAGGAGATCTTCCGGAAGCGGAAGGAACAGTTTGTTACTGCCATGGATGACGACCTCAACACCGCAGACGGCATGACTGCCATCTTTGAACTGGTGCGGGATTTGAATCGGATGAGTGCAGACGCTTCTACTTCTAAGGAGCAGCTGGAAGCTGGCGCAAAGCTGTTTGACGAGCTGACTGGTGTAATGGGACTGCTGTACAACCGGAAGCAGGCAGACGCTATTCCGGCAGAGGTAACGGCACTGGTGGAACAGCGGAAGGCTGCGAGAAAGGCAAAGGATTTTGCAGAGGCTGACCGGCTTCGGGATGCAATCGTTGCCCTGGGCTATACTGTACGGGAAACCCGGCAGGGAACAGAGATTACCAAAATCGAATCATAAAGGAGTATTATGGCGTTTAAGGATCATAAAAAAGGGATTACACGGATTTTTCTGGTAATGGTGATTATGTGCATTCTCTGCTTCGGCGTATTTTCATGCACCACTTATCTGAACCAGCAGAGCAAAACCTATGTGAATATAGGGGATGCCAATCTGGTACAGCTGGATGAACCGGAGGATGATGCGCCTGCTATGCGGATTCAGACCACGGAAGGGAATATTGTGGCAGAACTCTACCCGGAGCAGGCACCCAAGTACGTGGAACAGTTTACCCAGCTGGCGGAATCCGGCTATTATGACAACACCTATGTATTTTCTGTGGAGGACGGCGTGTACTTTGAAGCCGGTACCAAAAAGGCAGACGGCGTGGTGGATGCGGATGCGGCAGAGAAATATGAGCATGTGGAACGGGAAACCAGCGCAGACCTCTGGCCGCTTCGGGGAGCATTCTGCGTGCCGGGCACTTCCAAGGAGGGAAATTTCTGGAATCGCCTTACCGGTCAGATGACCTATTACTGCGGCTCACGTTTCCTGGTGTGCAACTCGATTACCTTTGACGAAAGTGCTAAGAAGGAGCTGGAGTCCGTTTCTGATGATGCCGAGAAGATCAATGCGGCCTTTTTGAAGCAGGGCGGCGTGCCGAATTATTCCCAGCAGATGACCGTGTTTGCACAGGCTTATGGTGACGAAAGCTTTGCAACCATTGATGCCATTACCAGGGCGAAAACAAAGACCGCCTCCGGCGAAGAGGGCTTTACGCCGCCGGAAAATGACATTCAGATTCTGAAAATTGAAATCGGAACCTATCAGGATTTTACATCTGGAAAAAATTGAGTGCATCCATGATAAATTTTATGAAATGCATACAAAGCCTGGACAGGAATAAAAGCGATTTCCGGTAAGGTTGCCAAATAGCCACGAAAATTCATGTTTTTTACTTTACAAACTGGGAAAGTTCGTGTATAATAATAAAGATAGCATGCAAAATAACACTGGTACAGCACTTTGCTGTACGGCTTTTTGCGGCTGTTTTTTGGCGTTTCCGGCGATATCAGTCCGGAATGCGCCCTCGTAAAAAAAGTCACGGGACGGCCGGAGCACCGCGCTCTGCCGCCGCAGCATCCGGAATCCGGCATCTGCGGAAAAATGAAAAGTCCCGGTACGCAGCTGTCCGCGGATTGTTGGTACCTTTCCCGATATCCGGCAGAACGGCCGGCGGCGCACAGACAAAGGAGAGACGAAGTTGGATAAGTTTGTCATTCACGGCGGCCATCGGCTCGCCGGCGAAATAGAGGTCAGCGGAGCGAAAAATGCTGCGGTCGCCCTGATACCGGCAATATTGCTCAGCGATGAACCTTGTATTCTGGAAAACGTTCCGGATATCAGTGATGTTTCCATCAGTCTGCGGATTCTCTACGAGATGGGAGCACAAGTCGAATATTTGAATAAAACAACCGTCCGCATTTCCGCTGCCGGACTCACCAATTACTGCGTACCGTATGAAAGCGCCAGAAAAATGCGCGCTTCCTATTACTTCCTGGGTGCGCTGCTGGGCCGGTACGGAAAGGCACGCGTTTCCATGCCTGGTGGATGCCCGTTAGGCGATCGCCCGATTGATCAGCACCTCAAGGCGTTTTCTGCACTGGGTGCAACATGCAGCATTGATCATGGTATGGTAGATCTGGTGGCAGATCAGCTGATCGGCGGACAGATTTACTTAGACGTTGTTTCCGTTGGCGCTACGATGAATGCCATGCTGGCTGCGGTTCGGGCAAAGGGCCTGACCATCATCGAAAATGCTGCAAAGGAACCCCACATTGTAGATCTTGCAAACTTCCTGAACTCTATGGGTGCCGATATCATGGGTGCCGGAACGGATGTCATTAAGATTCGCGGCGTAGATCATCTGCATGGTGCAGTGTACAGCGTCATTCCGGATCAGATTGAAGCTGGCACATTTATGATTGCTGCGGCTGCTACCCGTGGTGACGTTCTGGTGAAAAATGTGATCCCGAAGCATCTGGAGCCGATTACAAGCAAGCTCCGGAAAATCGGCGTCAATATCGAAGAGTTTGACGACAGTGTCCGCGTGTGGGTAGACGGCCCGTTGGTGCGCACCAACGTAAAGACTATGCCGCATCCTGGATTCCCTACCGATATGCAGCCTCAGATTACCACGCTGCTGACGCTGGCAGAAGGAACCAGCATCATTACAGAAGGTGTCTGGGAACAGCGCTTCCGCTATGTGGATGAGCTGCGGCGCATGGGCGCAGATATCTCTGTAGACGGAAAGGTCGCAGTGGTAGAAGGCACTGGAAAGCTGACCGGCGCACCGGTAAAGGCGTGTGACCTTCGTGCAGGTGCTGCTTTGATTATTGCAGGACTGGCGGCTCACGGCATTACAGAAATCGAGGATATTTACCACATTGAGCGTGGTTATGCAAACCTGGACGCAAAGCTCCGGGAGATTGGTGCAGATATTCAGAAGGTATCTTTCCCGGCTGCGCAGGCAGAACTGAAAGAAGCACTGTAAGCAGATTTGCAGAATGAAGAAAAGCCGTCAGCCTGGTTGACGGCTTTTGTTATGGAAAAAACGGCGGCAGGAGACAGGTACTCTCCATCTGCTGTTTTGGAAAGGGGATTGGAAATTGTCCAAATTTTATTCTCTGTTCAGTTCCAGCAAGGGAAACGCATCCTTCCTTGGAAACCCATCCGGCGGCGTGCTGGTGGATGCTGGGGTTTCCTGCCGGAAGCTGCTGCGTGCCTTAGAAGCGCATGACATTTCGCCGGAAGCGGTACAAGCTGTGTGCATTACCCATGCCCACACCGATCATATTGCCGGGCTGCGGGTGTTTCTGGGGAAATATCCGGTCCCGGTATATGCGACGGCCGATACCATTGCCGCTTTAAAAGGGATTGAAAAAATGCCCGGAGATGCGGAATTTCGGGAAATCGGCTTTTCCGAAACGGTACATATGGACACGATGGAAGTGACCGCTTTTCCCACCATGCATGATGCGACGGGAAGCTGCGGCTATCGCTTTACCATGGCAGACGGTCAGACGTGTGCAGTCTGCACCGATCTGGGCTGTGTGACACCAGAGGTGGAGGCAGGCGTGTTTGGTGCAGATCTGGTGCTGCTGGAGGCAAATTATGACCCGAAAATGCTCCGGTACGGCCCGTATCCGGCGGCGCTTCAGGCGCGGATTCGGGGAGAATACGGTCACCTTTCCAACGGAGACAGCGCCGGAATGGCAGAGGAACTGATTGCCCACGGCACTACGCGAATCGTGCTGGGACACCTGAGCGAGAAGAACAATACCATGCCGCTGGCACAGCAGACAGTGCTGGAACATTTGCAGGAACAGGGAATGCGCCGAAATCAGGACTTTCTGATGCAGGTGGCATCTCCTGAAGGATTGGAACAGGCGGTGATTTTCTGATGCAGACCGTACAAATTCTGGCGCTGGGAAAGTGTAAGGAGGGCTATCTCCGGGAAGCGTGCAGGGAATACGAAAAGCGCCTGTCCCGGTACTGCCGGTTACAGATTACAGAGCTGGAGCCAGCGGCACTCTCCCAGAATCCTTCGGAAAAGGAGATTGCGGCGGCGCTGGAAAAAGAGGGCGCAGAGCTGTTGAAACGCGCCAAGGGCTACTGCATTGCCATGTGCATTGAGGGCAAGCAGCTTACCAGCCCTGACCTTGCCGAAAAGCTGGAACAGGCCGCACAGGGCGGAGACAGCGGCGCCGTGACCTTTTTGATCGGCAGTTCCTATGGTCTGGCACCAGCCGTGAAGCAGCGCGCCCAGCTGCGGCTGTCCATGTCCGCCATGACATTTCCCCATCAGCTGGCACGAGTGATGCTTCTGGAGCAGATTTACCGGGGTTATCAGATTTTGGCCGGGACAAAGTATCATAAGTAGGAGGGAGCTTTTATGAAAAAAGCAATGACAATTGCCTATCCGGTAGGCAAAAATCTCTATTTGAATATCACAAACCGCTGTCCCTGTGCATGTACCTTCTGCATTCGCAGCATGGGGGACACGGTATACGGTTCGGATTCCCTGTGGCTGGAGCACGAACCCTCTCAGCAGGAAATCGAACAGGCGCTGGAGGCGTATGACCTTTCTCAGTATGCAGAGGTGGTGTTCTGCGGCTTTGGAGAGCCGACGGAACGGCTGGAAACCTTACGGGAAACCGCAAAATATCTGAAAAATCACGGTGTAAAAACCATTCGCCTGAATACCAATGGCCTGTCCGACCTGATTCATGGACGGCCGACAGCACAGGAGTTGGAAGGATTGGTGGACATTGTTTCCGTCAGTCTGAATGCCGGCACAGAACAGGAATACCTGGAAGTGACACGGCCAAAGTTTGGTGCAAAGGCCTTTGAGGCCATGCAGCAGTTTGCAGTGGACTGCAAACAATATGTGCCAAAGGTGATGATGAGCGTGGTGGATGTGCTGGAGCCCTCGGAACTGGAAGCGGCAAAGGCACTTTCCCAGAAGCTCGGCATTTATCTGCGCATCCGGACATTTGATAATCCGGGAAGCCGGCGGTAATGCCGGGAAAGCTGTAAGCAGCGGAAACGGAAGAAAAGACGGCTCTTGTCGGGAAAGACCGGCAGGAGCCGTTTTTCTGGCTACTATAGCGAAAATTTGGGGAACAGATTGTGAAGAATTGGCCAAAAAGCGAAAAAATAAAAAATACCATTGACAAGGCAGAAGAGAAATCGTATAATGATATTATGTATTACTGTACGTGATTCCGGGAAAACTGCTCTCAGGGCATGATTTTCTGCCGGAAGCCTGTTCCCGGTGCAGACCAGGGAACAGGGATAAATGCAACCCGATCTGAATCCTGATGGGGGCTGCTTTTCTTTTTGGTTGCGATACGCTGCCTGTTGTGCGGACGAAAAAATTGCCGGCAGGCCGTGTTTTGATACATACGGGACTGACAGGAGCCAAACGTGTGCTCTCTGCTCCCGATTCAATGGGAAACAGAAAACGGACAGGTGCTGACGGAACTTGAATGATAAGATGTATGCACCGCTGTTTCCGGAACAATGCATTTCAGCAGAACGATTTTTGAAAACGTTTCGCGGATAGAAAAACGAAACATGAGCAGACGGCATGCCGCATACGCAGAAAAGATGCTGTTTTTGAAACAATAGGGTCGGGCGGCTTGCCGGATCTTCTGCAGCGGAATGGGCAGAAAAGAATCTGTAAAAAAATCCGGTGGAATCGGATAGAAAAAATGTGCTTGTATTTTTGCTTCTGCTTTCAAATACGCAGAAAAAACGGAAGTTTTGTGAGAGAAGGACTGCTTTTGTCCGGGAAAATACGGCGGCTTTTTTGGACTAGTGTGCCACTGCCGGAAAACGGGATTTTCTGTCACGCTGCCTGAAATGGATTTCTGTTTCCTGACAGAAAGTGAGGATATTTGATTGGCTACAGAAAAAGAACAGATGCGGGAACCGCGCAGCGGCTCTCAGACGAGAAAGAGAAACTATGGCGCACGCCCCAGACAGCAGGGGGAAGAACGCAGATCCTCCGGCGGTGTCTACCGGAACCACAGCCGGAACAATAATGCCGCAGCACATGGCTCCAGAAATAATGGGAGACGGGATGCCAAGCGGACACCGGTGAGAATCATTCCCCTGGGCGGTCTGAATGAAATCGGAAAGAACATGACCGTCTTTGAGTGCTGCAATGATATGTTTATCCTGGACTGCGGCCTTGCTTTTCCGGATATGGATATGCCGGGCGTAGATATTGTAATCCCGGACTTCACCTACGTGGAGGGCAACAAGGACCGCATTCGCGGAATTGTGATTACCCACGGCCATGAGGACCATATCGGCGGTCTGGCATATTTGCTGAAGAAAATCAATGTGCCCATTTATGGTACCCGGATGACGCTGGGTCTGATCAAAGGCAAGCTGGAAGAACACGGCCTTTTGAAGCAGGCAAAGCTTATTGAAGTAGAACCGCGGAAAACCGTGAAAATGGGCTGTATGGCCGTAGAATTTATTAAGGTAAACCACTCCATCCCCGGTGCAGTGGGCATGGCAATTCACACACCGGCCGGTATTATTGTGCACACCGGTGACTTTAAGGTAGACTTTTCTCCCATTGATGATGAAATCATTGATCTGGCTCGGTTCGGTGAACTGGGCAGCCGGGGCGTTCTGGCGCTGATGGCAGATTCTACCAATGCGGAGCGCACAGGCTTTACCTGTTCTGAGCGCACAGTGGGCGGCTCTTTTGAAAAGCTCTTTAAACGGGCAGAGGGAAAGCGGATTATTATTGCTACATTTTCCTCCAATGTGCACCGGGTGCAGCAGATCATTGATCAGGCGCAGCACTACGGCAGAAAGGTTGCCGTATTCGGCCGGAGCATGATTCATGTTATCAATACAGCCATAGAACTGGGCTATCTGACCGTGCCGAAGGGCATGATTATTGATATTGACGAAATGAACCGCTATCCGGATGAGAAGATCGTATTGGTTACAACCGGCAGCCAGGGCGAACCGCTGTCCGCTCTG
>OJOL01001934.1_pt1 | contig 12009 bp, 8 predicted proteins | sample 1598121 | NCBI WGS metagenome assembly OJOL01 (sample SAMN01915219, study PRJEB22387) | human gut metagenome | isolation source: stool | host: Homo sapiens | place: USA
TCTTCGAAGTGGGATGCCGCCGCCATATCCATCGTATCCCCGATGAAGTTCGAGGTCTTGACCACCGGGATATTCTTTAGGGCGGGCAGCTTCTCGTGGAGATAGTCGAGGCCGTAGTTGCCCGGGGCAAGGATGAGCCGCCGGGGGCTTCCGGCCCGAAGCGCCGCCTGCCCCATTTCCAGCTGGATGGTGTCGAGGATGGCCTGCTGGCTCATGGGCTCGACGATGCCGCTGGTGCCGAGGACGCTGAGGCCCCCTTCCACGCCCATATGGGGGTTGAAGGTGCGCTTCGCCGTTTCGGCCCCGCCCTCGATGGAGATGGTGACGTCAAAACCGCCCGCGTACCCGGCAGATTCGGCCTCTTTTTCCAGCGCTTCCTTTATCATGGCCCGGGGGACGTGGTTGATGGCAGCTTCGCCCACAGGCTGGTCGAGACCGGGCTTTGTTACCCGGCCCCCGCCCTCACCGCCGTGGATGCGCACCTCGCCGGACAGCTCGGGCCGGAGGGCGACACTGGCGATGACCGGCAGACCGGTGGTCACGTCCACATCGTCGCCGCCGTCCTTCCGGATGGCGCACTCAGCCCCCTCGCCGGACAGGCGGCAGAAGATAGGCTCTACCTCCACCACGATGCCCTTCGGGGTGCGGAGGGCCACCGTCTCGGGGGTGCGGCCGGTGAGCAGCAACCGTGCCGCGCCCGCCGCGCCCAGCGCCGCACAAGTGCCGGTGGTATAGCCGCAGCGCAGGAGCTTCTGGCCGCTGCGGACGTAGTGCTCAAAGAGCGGGCGCTTTTCCTCCGGCGCTTTTGCCTCACCGTAGAGGAATGCGTACTGCTCATCGGTCAGAGCATAAATTTTGCAGATGTTTTCCCGGGCAAAGGCCTTTTCCGGCGTCATGACGTCCGAGACGCCCGCCGCTGAGACGCAGACGACCTTGTCGGAAACTTTCTGCGCCAGCTCCAGCTCGTGGAGGCTCAGGATGACGGCCATCTTCTTGTCACGGGCGAGGCTTTTCAGGATGGCCAGCAATTCTGCCTTTCCCTTGATGTCGAGGAAAGACGTAGGCTCGTCCAATAATATCAGCTCCGGCTGCTGGCAGATGGCCCGGGCCAGCAGGACGCGCTGGCGCTGGCCGTCGCTGATGCGGTTGAAGTCCCGGCCCGCCAGCGCCTCGGCCCCCACGAGGGCCAGCGCGGCATGGACCTGGCGCTTATCTTCTGCCGAGAGGACACCCAGCCGCCCCGTGTAGGGGTAGCGCCCGGCGGACGCCATCTCGAAGCAGGTGGTCAGCTCGGTGCGGCGGGTGTGAGGCACCATCAGGGCCATTTTGCGGGCGCGCTCCGGGCCGGAGTAGTCCGCGAGATTTTTGCCATCCAGCAGGACAGCGCCCCCCTGGGGGGCCAGCTGCGCTGCCAGCGTCTTGAGCAGGGTGGATTTTCCCGCGCCGTTGGGGCCGATGAGGGTGAGGATGGTTCCCTTCCCGACGCCGAGTCCGATGTGCTCTATCAGGGGCGTTTTGCCGTAGCCGATGGCAAGGTCCTCGGCGCGGCAGTAGAATTTCGGATCGCTCATTCCCGGCCCTCCTGTGTCTGGCGGCGCACCAGCAGCCAGATGACCACCGGCGCACCGAAAACCGCCGTCACCGAGCTGATGGACAGCTCAGTGGGCGCGAACAGGCTGCGGGCGATGAGGTCGCAGAGCAGACAGAACGCTGCCCCGCCCAGACAGCAGCCCGGCAGGACATAAAGGGGCTTTGCGCTGCCCAGCAGGTTCTTGACCAGATGCGGCACTGCGATGCCCACAAAGGAGATGGGGCCTGCAAAGGCCGTCACGCAGGCGGAAAGCAGGCTGGAAAGCAGCACGAGGGCCGTCGAGAAGGCCCGCACCGGTACGCCGACGCTCCTGGCGTAGCTCTCGCCCATCTGGTAGGCCGCCATGGGCTTCGAGAGCAGGAACGCCGCCGCCAGCGCGGGCAGCACCACGCAGGCCGCTGCACCCACGTTGGCCCAGGTCATGCCGGAAAAGCTGCCCATCGACCAGTTGTGGAGATTGACGATGTTGGAGTCCTGAGCGAAAGTCACCACGATGTCGGTGACAGCCGAACAGATATAACCGATCATGATGCCGCAGATGACGAGGATGCTCATCCGCGGCACCCGCCGGGCCACCACCAGCACAAAGGCCATAGCCGCCATCGAGCCTGCAAAGGCGGCGATGATGAGGGTGGCCGAGCCGGTGAGCAGCCCCTGCTGTAAAAACACCACCATCGTCAGGGCCACCGCCAGCTTTGCGCCGCTGGACACGCCCATGACGAAGGGGCCGGCGATGGGGTTGGCGAAGAAGGTCTGCAGGAGGTAGCCTGCAGCCGAGAGGGCCGCGCCCAGCAGCACGACCATGACCGCCCGGGGCAGACGGAGCTGGAGCACGATGCCCATGGCCAGCGCATCTTCGCCCCGGCCCAGCAGAGCCGCCGCCACCGCGCCGGGCGTCAGGGACACACTGCCCCAGAACAGGTTGAGTGCAAACAGCACCGCGACCCCCGCTGTGAGGGCGAGGTACGCGAGGCTGAGGCGGCGGGTGGTGGTCATGACAAAGCTCCTTTTATACGATGCGCTGTAAGAAACGGAGGGACGCCGGGTCGGGCGAGCCCTCGGTGAAAACGAGGTTCATATCCGAGATAAGGTCGGCCAGCTCCATGCTCTGCTGAAAGAGGCTCTGGGCCGTACACCAGCAGTCGCCGGACTGGACGGCCTTGAAATCCGCCAGCATCGGGCATTTTTCGATGAGCTGGTCACGGGTCTCCATCACGCCCTCGATGGTGCTGTTGTAGATGAGGACGTCGGCGTCTTTGGCCCGGGCATAGAAGGTCTCCAGCGGCAGTTTGATGGTGGACTGGGCCGACGTCTCCCCCTCGAGGTCGTCGAAGATGTAGACGCCGCCGGCCATCCCCACCATCTGGGCCACATAGTCGCTGGTGCGGCGGACGGTGATGAGATTATTTGTGGTGATGGAGAAGAAGGCCGCAGTCTTGCCGGTGTTCTCCTGCTCGAGGATAGGGGCCACCTGCTCCACCTTCTGGCGAAAGACCTCTTCCGCCATCTCAGTCTTATTCAGCAGGATGCCGTAGAGCTTGAGCCACTCCATCCGGGCCAGCGGGCCGCTCTCGTAGCTCGAGCGCTCCACGAGGACCGGCACGCCGAACTTTTCCAGCTGCTCCTTGACCTCGGGGTCGTGGAGCACCATGGTGTTCTCGATGGCGAGGGTGCAGCCGGCGGCAAGGATACGCTCATAGTCCGGGGCGCTGTACTTGCCCGCGTAGGCGATGCGGCCCTCCTGCATGGCCTGTTTGGCCTCTTCCACATACCAGCCCTCGGCCTTCGTGCCGGAGAGGGCGATGCTGTCCAATGCGTCCAGATGGACGAAGAGGTCCATCACCGAAGTGGAGACGAGATAAATATGATCCAGCGGCTGGCGCAGCAGAACGACATCTTCGGGCAGGTCGTCCACCTCGGCGGCCCCTTCAGGGACGACGAGGAACCGCCCGGCGTCCGGGATGTCGATCATCACATAGCCGCCCTCATAGCAGTCGGCGGAAAACTGGGTGGCATAGTCCAGCGGGTAGCTGTGGTCGAACACGAGGGATGCTGTATTGGCCGGGGCGGTCTTGTGCCGCCCGCAGCCCGCAAGGGTGAGGGCGGCGGCAGGCAGGGCTTTCAGGAAATTGCGGCGTTTCATCGTTACTTTGCCTCGATCAGGGATGCAGAGGCGAAGGTCAGCGTATACTCGATCTCATGCGGGGTGCTCATGGCGACGGTATCGCCCACCACATCCAGCGGGGTGTCGAGAGCCGCGACGGGGATCTCGAAGGTAGAGTTGCCCTCAGTGTTGGTGGGCAGATACTTCTCGCCGTCCACCAGCATATAGTCGTAGTTGGGGCTGGACCAGACGATGGTGGCGGTCATCCTGCCGTCGGCCACGGTCAGGGCCGCGGGGCTTTCCACGGTGGCGCGGCCAGAGCCGCCCTCGAGGGTCACATCACAGGTGTAGGTGCCGTCGGCAGGTGCTTCCGTCGCAGCAGGCTGGGCGTTGGCGACATGGACGGTATGGTCGTACCACTTGCCCTTGGTGCCGAGGATAGCCAGCTGGAAGTCCTCGTCCAGAGCCTTCACCGGGATGTCGAAGCCGTAGACCTCATCGGACAGGCCGTCGGAGTAGGTGACGGTGTCGGTGGTGGGCTGGAGCCAGTCGCCCTCGTGGGCCTCGGCGTCAGCGGCCATGCCGACGTAGAGGTTGACGATCTTCTTGGAGGCGAGACTGACGTGGAAGGTCATCTGACCGTCCTTCACGGTCAGGGTCCCCTTGCCGTCGTTGGCCTCGTTGGCATGGAACATGGAGCTGTCGGTGTCAAAGTCGGCGGTGTAGACGCCGTCGGGCAGAGCGGCCTCTGCCGCCGGTTCGGAAGCTGCCTCGCTCACGGCGGAGGAAGCCGCAGCCTCGGAGGAAGCGGCAGAGCTGGCCGGGGTGCCGGATGCGCCGCAGCCGGTGAGAGAACCAGCCAGCACAGCGCCGGCCAGCAGAAGAGCAAATTTATGGTTCAGTTTCATGATGATATACCTCGAAGTATCTATTTTACAGAAAAGATTATAACACGCAATGGCCCGAATTCAAAGCAGGCCGAAAAAGAAATTGCCCGAAAAGGCACTCCTTTCCGGGCAATCATAAACTTATGCTCAGCCGTTCAGGGAATCGACAGCGGCCTTGGTGTGTGCGACGTAGAGCTGCTGGATGTCAGCGACCTCGCCCAGACCGGCGATCTGGCAATCGACAGAGTCGAATTCACCGGAGGCCTCGAACTGGCTCTTCCAGGAATCCTCGGCGTCGCCCGCCATATCGTTGTTGGCGTGGTCACCTGCAACGACCATCAGGGGACGCAGGACGACCTTGGTGTAACCGGCGGCCTTGACAGCCTCGATGACGTTCTCGCAGGCAGTCTCCTCAGGCTCGCCCTCGACGGTGCCGATGAAGACATTCTTGTAGCCCAGAGCCTCCATCTGAGACTGCATCTGGGTGTAGCTCACCTTTGCGGTGTGAGAGGTGCCATGGCCCATGAAGACGAAAGCGGTGCCGTCCTCAGCAGCGGCGTCCAGACTGTCGAAACCGGCGGTCTTGACGGCCTCGGCGGTGATGGCCTTGGCGACAGCTTCCTTGTCGGCGTTGATGACGGTGGCATCGCTGCCCACCTCGCCCAGCAGAGGCTCGGCGATGGCGACGGACTCGAACTTATCGCGGTAGCTGTCCACCATCTCCATCATCTCGTCGTACTCAGCGCCATGCATCAGATGGGTGGGCTGGACGACCAGATTCTTCACGCCGTTGGCAACAGCGCGCTCCATGGCCTGCTCCATGTTGTCGATCTTCTCGCCATCACGGGCCTGAACATGGTTGATGATGATCTGTGCGGTGAAGGCGCGGCGGACAGACCAGTCGGGATATGCGGCCTGGATGGCGTCCTCGATGCCCTTGATGTCCGCTGCGCGGCTGTCGTTGAACGAGGTGCCGAAGCTGACGACCAGGATCTCGTTGTCGCCGATGTTGTCCTCATTGCGGGCGTCGTCCTTGGAGGCATCGCCGGTGTCGCGGCCAAAGTAATCGGGGTCAGCCTCCTCGCCCTCGACCATCTCCTTCTGAGCGTCGGTCAGAGCGTCCCATGCTGCCTTTGCAGCCTCACACTGAGCGTCGGTATTCTCGTTGCGCTCCTGCACATAGATGGCGTCGATGAGGTCCGCCACATTCTTTGCTGCCATTTCATCAGCCTCCTCGCTGCTCACCTCGCTGGCGGCAGCAGAGCTTGCGGCGGTGCTGCCGGCGGCAGTGGAAGAAGATGCACCGCAGCCGGTGAGCACACCGGCACACAGGGCCAGTGCGGCGGCAGCGGCGGTGACGCGCTGCCAGTTCTTGTTGGTTGCCTTACGCATTGTTTGAGTCCTTTCTGTTGTGTGGAATGTACGTTTCCGATAGAAAGGGTACGAAACGGGGGCCAGCTCAAACGAAAAAAGAGCCTTTTCACCGCGCGGAAGGCACAGCAAAAAGACCCTTTGAACTTTCGGGCTTTTTGGTACGACCAATTCCTCGTGATCCGGAGCCGGACGCTCCTGTACCAACAGCGGGCAGGTTTCCTGACTGAAAGCTCACCGCCCACTGCCGCCTTCCCAGAGGCAAAGCCTCCAGTGACCGGCGCTGAGCGCCAAGGCAGCGGACTCCCTTATCACAGTGACGAGATCGCGCGGGACTCGCACCCGCTTCCCTTTTACCCTCCCGACCGGGGACGAAGCCCCGGCGGCAGGCACCTGCTGTTTTCTATTCAGACGAGGTGAAGTATACCACACTCCGCCCTAAAATGCAATATCTCAGCCCTCCTGCGGCACGGTCCAGACCATGCCCAGCGCTTCGAGCTTTGCGATGCGCTCCGCCGTCAGCTTTTTCTCGGTACAGGCGTAGTTTTCGCGCATCCGGCGGACCCAGTCGCCGAGGCAGAAGCCGTCTTCGGTCTTATAGTTCACCGGCACCAGCAGATTGCCGTGGGCGGCGCAGTACTCTTCGGCACGGCGGAACGCCCCGGCCCACTTGGCCTCCCGGGCGTCCCACTGCATCCCGATGGCGTCCAGCAGAGCGATATGCTCCGGCGTCACCTGAAACGAGCCGGGCCGGGCCTTGCGGGCAGCGCGGAGGTTCGAGATCCAGACGCCCAGACGGAAGCCGTTCTCGTCCACATATCCGGCAGGCACAAGGAGGCTGCCCTTCTTCTCGGCGTAGAGTCTGGCGCTCTGGTAGTTATCCAGCCAGTTCTGCTCCCGCACGCTGCACGCGGGCGGCACCGGGGCGCTGAGGCGTCGGCCTTTTTCGCCCTTGAACAGCTCTTTCAGGGCCGCGCGGCGCGCGGCGGAGAGCTTTTTGCCCTCCCGCAGCATCTGCTTCTGACGGGACAGCCAGCTGCCCAGCCAGATGCCGTCCTCCGTCCGATACTGGGCCGGAACGGCCAGACTGCCGTGCTCCTTTTTGTATTCCACGGCCAGCTCGTAGCGGTGCTGCCACGAGTCGGTCTTTTCCCAGTTCATGCCCAGCTCGTCCAGCAGAGCTTTCCGCTCCAGCGTCACCCGGGCGCTGCTGCGCTCGGGGTTCTGCCATGCGTACCGCTGACGGGACACCCACTTGCCCAGCAGGATGCCGTCTTCGTCGATGTACTCGGTGGGAACGTCGAGGTTCCCGTGGGCGGCGTGGTACTTCACGGCGGCCTCGTAGGCGGTCTGCCACTTGCGGTCGTTCCGGTTCGTCCAGTCCACTCCCAGCGCTTCCAGCTTTTCGATTTGGGCGTCGGTCAGCACACCTTCTTTATAAGCGGCACGCTGACTGCCCAGCCAGACGCCCAGCGCCATGCCGTCCGGCGTGACATACTTGACGGGAATTTCCAGCGTGTGATTTTTCAGATAATACTGGACGGCGGCGGCATAGCTCTTCTCCCAGAGGATGCTGCCGGTGTCCCACACCATGCCCAGTGCCTCGAGGCGCTCGACGCGGTCTGACGGCAGGTTCCCGCCCAGATAGCGCTGGCGGTTATAGACGATCCACTCGCCCAGCGCAAAGCCGTCCTTATCCTTATAATGGACCGGCACCAGCAGGTCGCTGTGGCTGTCGCGGTACCGCCGGGCCGAAGCACAGCCGTTCTCCCACGCCAGCTCGAGCCGCTTTTGCCAGTTCATGCCGATTTTGTCCAGCCGGGCGGCCTGCGCGGCGGTGAGGCGTCCCTTTTTCTTTCCGGCCCGGACAAGGCGCTGGTTTTCCAGCCAGCGGCCCACGGCCACGCCCCCGAAGCTGCAGGAGCGAGGCACGTCCAGCGTCTTTCCCTCTGCCGTCATCTGCTTTGCGGCGGCATAATAGCGCTCCCAGTCGGAGTCCAGCGCGCGGCGGAGCTGCCGGTAAGCCCGGCGACAGGCAGAAAGGGGCTCTTCCAGCGGGAAGGCTTCTGCCCCCGCTGCGCCGCACTCCTTCCGCAGCTGCTGCACACAGGTCAGCGCCTCAAAGGCCGCGCTCAGCTCTGCCACCGGCACACTGCCGCAGGCCGCAAGGGCGCGGGCCAGCATCTGCCGGTATGCGGTCGGTTCAGCGCTGCGGCGCACCAGCACCACGCCCGAGATCCCGGCCAGAGGAGCCTGCACCGCCGGGCCGTTGGCACAGACCAGCAGCCGGAGGGTGGCCGCTTCATCGGCTGCAAAGCCTTCTGCATCCTTATAAATATGTGTTCCTGCACCAAACAGCTTCTCGGCCTGCTCTGCGGTCTGCGCCGCCGCTGCATCATCCTCGCAGAGGACGAGGCAGCGCCCGGCAGCATCCGGGAGCCACTGCGCCAGCAGCTGTTCCACCGGCGGAAGCTTCTCTACGGCGAGGCTCAGAGCCTGACATTTCTCGGCGTTGGGGTCAGGGCAGCCCGGCAGATGGAGGTTCTTCACCTCAGCACGGAGGCGGGCCATCGCATCTTCCAGCGGCCAGAGCAGGGCCGTATAGGAGGCCGGCATGGGCAGCAGGCCCTCGGCCATCGCCCCGCCCAGCGCCAGCGGCTCCACGATGGCGTCGGCCAACATCTCCTCGGCAGCGCGGCAGCTGTCGCCCGGGGCGTCCGGCTCCCCCAGAGCCAGCAGCTTTGCCCCCGGGCAGAGGCGGAACAGAGGCTGGACACAGTCGGTCCAGTCCTTTGCGCTCATCTCCCTCCAGCCGTCCAGTACCAGCAGGCCGGGCCGGAACTCAGCCAGCGCCACCCAGCCCAGCGCATTCTGCACGGCCAGCTGCTCGCAGCTCATCAGCCGCACCCGGCCGCCCAGCGTCCGGCCCAGCCGCTTTGTCAGGGCGCGGCGCAGTTCCAGACGGGCAGCGCAGGACACCACCCAGAGCACGCGCATCTCGGGGTGGGCGTCCAGCAGCTCCCACACGATGCAGCCTTTGCCCGTACCCGCCGGACGCACCAGCGCAGCACAGTTTTTCTGCTGCAGTCCAGCCTCCGCTGCACGGCAGGCTGTTTTATTTGAATCATCTACCAAAATCGACATATCTTATCCTTTCTGCCCCTTCCGATGGTTCAGAAATTCGCTTTTTCTGCAAAAAAGAAACGCGCCTGCGCAAAGCTGGCTTTCCTGCCTGCGCTGCGCCTGCGTTTTTCTGCAAAAATGTTACTTTCATGCTCTATTTTTATCATAAAAGTTTATTTCTTGTCAAGATGATTTGCACAGATTTTTCCAAATAATTTTACATTCCCTTTTTCCGGAAATTCCGGGACCGTTCCCTGCTGCCCGTTGACGGCGGGGACAGTTGGTGGTAGACTTTTTTCATCGGCTCCCCTTTTGGCGGGAGACTCCCCTATTTATGATATGTGAGGTAATCGATATGAACATCATCAGCACCGAAAAAGCTCCCGGCGCCATCGGCCCCTACTCTCAGGGCTACACCGTGGGCGGTCTCGTCTTCACCTCCGGCCAGATCCCGGTAGACCCCGCCACCGGCGCAGTCGCCGAGGGCATCGCCGCACAGGCTGACCAGAGCTGCCGCAATGTGGGCGCTATTCTCGAAGCTGCCGGCGTGGGCTTTGACAAGGTGGTCAAGACCACCTGCTTCCTGGCCGACATCGCCGACTTTGCCGCTTTCAACGAGGTGTACGCCAGATATTTCACCTCCAAGCCTGCCCGCAGCTGCGTGGCCGTGAAAGACCTGCCCAAGGGCGTGCTCTGCGAGATCGAAGCCATCGCTGAGGCCTAAGCCGCCTTTTCAGCACAAAGAGGGGCCGTCTGCACTCTATTCCAAGTGCGGACGGCCCCTTTTGTCTGCCTTCGATTCCAGTTTTTCATGCTGGCTAACTTTCCCAGCCGGAGAAATTGACTTCGTTTTTCGCTTTTGTTACAATAGAATCGAACTGTTGTAAAAGATTTCCGGTCAAATTTGAAAGAGAGGTCCCTGCCCATGTCCAATTCCCGTGTTGAAAGCCACAGCCGCGCCGAATTGCGCAACAAGATCATCAGCGCAGCCACCCTGCTCGAGATCCTGTTGTCCGGCCTCGTCCTCATCGGCCTGCTGCTGTCGATGGTGCCGCTGCTGAAGTGGATGCCCGGCCTGCTGTTCGACGGCAACGACGTCGAGGTGAGCATCTTCTTACAGCGGGCGCTGGACATCGTCATCGGCATCGAGTTCATCAAGATGCTGGCCAAGCACAGCCCCGGTTCCAGCCTCGAAGTGCTGCTCTACGCCATCGCCCGCCACATGGTGGTGGGGCACGAATCCGCCATGGAGAACCTGCTGAGCGTGAGCGCCATCGCTCTCATCTTCATCGTGCGGAGGTTCTTCTTCGTGCCGGCCTTCGGCGCTCATCTGCCCGACGGCCACCCCGCACCCGACCTTTCCCCCAGCCAGAGCGGCATCCCGTCAGAGGAATTCGCCTCCCGGCTGCGCAAGCACCTGCATCATGACGACACCGACACGGATCTTGAAGTCGCCATCGAAGACCCCAAGTACGAGGACAACACCGACACGCTGCTGGAAGCAGACCCAAAATGAGCCTGACAACGTAAAATGCCCCGCAGGACGCTCGTCGAGAGCTGCCTGCGGGGCATTTTTTATGCTTAGTTGCTCTTGTGCTTCTGGCCGAAACGGTACTCCTTGCCGTCCCGGATGCGCTGGATGTTGGAACGGTGCATCCAGATGACCATGCCGCCCATGATGGCAGCGCCGACGGTGCAGACCACCACGTCCTGAGTCGGCAGGCCGCGCATGAGGCTGTACACCAGCGTCAGGACCGGATAGGCCGCGGCCATGGTGATGCTGCCCAGCGACACCATGCCGGTGGGGATCAGGCAGACGAGGAAGATGAGTGCCAGCACCGGCAGCAGCACCGGCTGGACTGCCAGAATGGCACCGGCAGCCACCAGCACACCCTTGCCGCCCTTGAAGCCGAAGTAGATGGGCTTGGAGTGGCCCACCACGGCGAGGATGGCGGCGAGGTAGACGCCCAGATAGGGCGAGACGGCAGCGTCGGCGGGCAGATGGCCGAACAGCCACCGGCCAAGGCAGACGGCCACGACGCCCTTGAGCACATCGCCCACTGCCGTGAGGGCAGCGGCCTTCTTGCCGAAAGTGCGCAGCATGTTGGTCATACCGGCAGCGCCCGAGCCGTGGGTGCGGACGTCGTCATGGTACAGGTACTTGCTGACGAGGATGCCGGTGTCCACGCTGCCCAGCAGATAGGCTTCGGCAGCGACCGCCAGCACAATGAGAAATGCGGTCATCGAACCAGTCTCCCTTCCTTATACGTCCTTCGCGCCCACCTCGCCGGAGCCGCGCTCACGCACGACAAGGCGGATGGGGGTGTGCTCCAGACCGAAGTTCTCGCGGATCTGGTTGATGATATACCGCTGATAGCTGAAGTGGAACAGGTGCTTTGCGTTGACGAAGGCCACGAACGTCGGAGGACGGGTGGAGGCTTGGGTCAGGTAGAAGATCTTCAGGCGGCGGCCCTTGTCGCTGGGCGGCTGCATCCGAGCGGTGGCTCGGGCCAGCATCTCATTCAGCACACCGGTGGGTACGCGGGCACCGTTCTGGCTGTCCACGTCGCGGATGAGCTGCATCAGCTTGTTGACGTTGTAGCCGGTCTGGGCCGAGATGAAGATGATGGGAGCGTAGCCCATGAAGCTGAAGCACTCGGCATAGCCCCGGCGCTGCAGTTCCATGGTGTTGGTCTCCTTGCCCTCCACGGCGTCCCACTTGTTGACGACGATGATGCAGGCCTTGCCCTGGTCGTGGGCGTAACCGGCCACCTTGCTGTCCTGCTCGGTGAATCCGACGGTGGCGTCCACGAGGATGAGGGCCACGCGGCTGCGCTCGACGGCGGCCAGTGCGCGGACGACCATGTAGCGCTCGAGGCCGTCGGTGATGTTGCTGCGCTTGCGCAGACCGGCGGTATCGGTAAAGATGAACT
>OJOL01001939.1_pt1 | contig 11997 bp, 10 predicted proteins | sample 1598121 | NCBI WGS metagenome assembly OJOL01 (sample SAMN01915219, study PRJEB22387) | human gut metagenome | isolation source: stool | host: Homo sapiens | place: USA
GGTCAAGAAATTCATAGACTTCCAGCGTGACCTCCACGGCCACAGCTTGTCCGTTGTAATTGATGGTGACTTCCATCGGCCTTTCCTCCGTTCAGATTTTTGCGGGAAAATCTGAACGGGGCGGCGGGGAACGACACCGGGGGCAAGGTTCGGGCCATGTTGGCCCGATGCTCCGGCCCCATAGGTATGAAAAAACGCCCGGACAGCATGAAGCCATTCGAGCGCAAAAAATACGGTATTCAGTTACATTGTGACAATTTTCGCACTGGCCGCCAGACGGAGCCTGTTCGGTGGCCGGGCTTTTTTTGACGATAGTTCAAATATCGTCTGAATTTGTCGGCGGTCAGTGTGCTTCATGGCGGCTCCCTCCTAAAGCCGCCGTGTCAGCGTATAGGCGTCACTCCTTTGTCGAGGGCATAAGGAACGGCGGCCTTGATGTACTCAAAACCGCCGCAGTACCCTGAAAATCCATTATGGGCGCACAAAACTACCTGCCCTGCAACGGTTTTTTTCTTTCCCCGTCTTGCGGGGCAGGATAGCTTGGCTTATTTGGTTTAGGTTTGTTCCTGTTCGGCTGCCTCTTTCAACCGCGAAAAGCTCTCATCGCTGATAATGTGTTCAATCCGGCAGGCATCGGCCTCCGCAGTCCTGGGGTCAACGCCTGCGGCGATAAGCTGCTCGGTAAAGAAGCAATGGCGCTCATAGATTTTTTCGGCAACCTCGCGGCCTACATCGGTCAGATGGAGAAAGTGATCTTCGTCCATTGTAAGAAAGCCGCCGTCCCGCAAGGTAGCCACTGCATGGCACACGCTGGGCTTTGACACCTCCATGTGCCGGGCCACATCTACGGAGCGTACCATACCGAGTTTCTTTTGGAGAACAAGGATGGTTTCCAGGTAGTCCTCCCCGGACGCATGAAGTTTCATTGTTACCTCCAATCAGGCAGAAATTTTCTGTTCGGCGTTCCACATAGCCGCATACTTTCCGCCTTTAGCCAGCAATTCATCGTGAGTACCGGCTTCAGCAATCTTTCCGTCAGATACCACAAGGATTTGATCTGCATTTTTGACGATGGAAAGGGTATGAGCAATCATTACCACAGTCTTTTTCTCTTTCAGCAGATTGGCAATGGCCTGCTTTACTGCCAATTCGTTCTCGATGTCAAGGGACGCCGTTGCTTCATCCAAAAGCAGGATCGGGCTGTTTTTCAGGATAGCGCGGGCGATTGAAATTCGCTGCCGCTCACCGCCAGAGAGAAGATTTCCGTTTTCGCCGGTCGGCGTATCGTATCCCTTTTCCATCTTGCGGATGAAGCCGTCACAGTTAGCCTCCCGGCAGGCGGCCTCGATTTCCTCGTCCGTGGCATTAGGGCGGGCGTGTCGGATGTTCTCACGAATGGTATCATCAAAGAGAAATACATCCTGATCTACCATAGAGATTTGTTCCAGTACACGCTCTGCGGCCACATAGTTGATAGGTTTGCCGCCGATTGAAATGGTTCCTCCATCCGCCTCGTAGTATTTTGCAATCAGGTTCAGAATGGTGGATTTGCCGGAACCGGAGTCCCCGACAATGGCAGTGAGCTTCTGGTCTGGCACCGTAAAGGTGGCGTGTTTCAGCACCGGCTCTCCTGGCACATAGGAAAAGTCCACATTGTCGAAGTTGATTTCATGGGTGGCTGTTTGAAACGGCTCCATACTGCCGGTCTCCTCTGGTTCATTGACTACTGCTTGAATTTTTCGTTTTGAGATCATCATATTTTTGTAGCCAAACAAATCAACCGAGATTGTCATATATAATTTTGCAAGCATCATAGGCATCATGGCAACCATCAAATAATCTACGCCTGATACTATTCCCGACATCCACGGTTTTGAGGTCACGAGCATAACAGCAGGAAGCGAAAGCCATGTTAGCATGTTAAAAAAGAAAGATACAGGAATGCCAGTGGCCTCATATTTATAACTCACTTGGCTGTACTCCCTCAAAATATCTGTTATCGTTTTATTCCTTGTTCCACCCATACCGTAGGCTCTGAGCGTTTGAATACCGTTTACATATTCTACAATGCTACTGACAGCCTCCGCACAAACACTATTGCGTGCATTTCCATATTTTTTTACAATTCGGAAAGAAAGCCACATATTGGGAATAAACAGCAGGCTTATTGCAATTAAAATCAAGCCGGCAGGCAAATAAAGAAAACACACGAAAAGTATCAGCATTACGGACAGTGAAATATTTTTCACAAGATTTCCTGTCCTATGTGTCAATATTTGCTCATAATTGGAAACATCACTTGTCATTGTGTTGACATACTGTCCAATCTGGCCTTGATGAAAGCGCGACAATGGAATTCGTTTGAATTTATCCCCCAAATAGAGACGGATTTGCCTGGATACAGCTCCACCTCCAATTTGCCCTTGTGTATATCCAAATCCGTAGGCAATCAGCCGAACGGTAAAAAATCCAATGATTAAAAAAGTCAGGTTATTCAGATGTTCTATTGTGACAGTATTGTTTAGGAGCATGTTCAAAAGCAAATAAATTGCCATATAAACACAAGCTGAAAGAAGTCCCTCCAGCACAGTAAAGAACACCCCGATACCAAAGCGAACATTCTTTCTGAACGGATCATTTGCTTTCATACGAAATCACTCCTTTCATGGAATAGCTGACCTCTCTTGCCGCATGATACCTTTCCCAAGCCTTCTGATAGTAACGGTTCTCCTCTAACACTTCTTCATGTGTTCCAAAGGCCGTAATCGTATGATTTTCAACAACCGCCACTTTATCGCACATCTTAATAGCACCCAAACGATGAGCTACGATTAATACGGTTTTCCCTTTACAGAGGTTGGAAATTGCCATGTCAATCTCTACCTGATTTTCGGGGTCGGCAGCACTTGTTGCCTCGTCCAGAATTAGAATAGGTGCATTTTTTAGAATTGCGCGGGCAATGGCAATCCTCTGCTTTTCTCCGCCGGAAAAGCGAGAACCGAAGCTGCCCACTTTCGTATCGTATCCATCCGGCAAAGACATGATAAAATCGTCAATCTGAGCCTCTTTTGCTGCCGCCCGCACTTCTTCCAGTGTGGCATTACTACCCATACGAATATTTTCCAGTACACTGTCACGGGTTAAAAAGGTCTTTTGAAATACGATGGAAATATTATTTAGCAACTTTTCATAGGCAATATCTTTGATGTTTTGACCGCCAATCAGCACTTCACCATCTGTAACATCATAAAAACGAGAAATCAATTCAATAACAGTGGTTTTTCCTGCTCCAGACGCACCTACGATTGCTACTTTTTCCCCTTCTGCAACATGAAGATCACAATCTGTTAATACATCTGTTTTCCCGTCATAGGAAAAACGAACTGCTTTTAGAGTGACATCATGTGACTTTGGAAAATCGCCAACGCTATCAAAAATTGGCAAATCAAGAATTTGTTTCGCCTTTTTGACGCCGTTTAATGATTGTGCCAGTTCCATAGATAATTGCTGAAGAGGCAACAATTCCGATAAGTATAGAGAGCCAATATACGCAAACAACAGAAAAATGCTTGCTGTAATTGAACCATTCAAAAATAACCGCCCGCCAATGGGGATAATCAATGCCATTCCACATTCAAGAACAACAATAAATGCCGCATAGAATGGACCTGTCTTTCGTGATACTTTATTCCAGATACGATTTTCTTCTTCAATCGCACCGGAGAATTTTTGAAAAGAATGACGGCTCATGTTATAGGCTTTAATCAATTTCATGCCGTTGATATATTCGATGATTACAGAATTGAAGTTCGCCATTGCCTCCGTAACATGGGGCATCATTCCTGCCATAAAAGCAAAGCAGCCAACCATGATAATAAGTGTAATGCCCAGAGGTATTAAAGAAATCATTGCTAAAGGTACATTAATTGTCATGAGATAAATAAAAATCACAACCGGACCTGTCGCAAATCCGACCAATTCAGGAATATTATGAGCAAGGCAAAGTTCCAGTTTTTCTATATCTTCGTTCAGAACCGTTTTAATATCTCCAGTTCTGCGTTCATCCAAAGCTCCAAGCGGTACTTTTGATAAATGTTCTGTAATCATACACCGCACTCGGAATAAGGCTCCATAAGCGCCTTTATGAGAAAAAATGCCGGATAATCCTTGAAATACTTGCCGGATAATGACCGTCGCCGTAATTAGAACCGCGTTTTCGGAAATAACCTGAATAGAGCAGGTATCTGTCAAAAAGGCATCCATCAGTCTGTAAATGCCGATATAGGGGCCAATCGCCAATAAACCACCTAAAAAAGCACAGATAACAGACGCAATTAGAAATCCTCTGTCCTTTTCCGCCCATTTGAGCAGGAGCAGAACAGGATTTTCTTTTTTAGTTTTCATCTTTCATCCCTCCCTAATCCCATGAGCGACAAAATGGTTGCTTCATTTTCCTGAGAAAGCAAAATATCATTTGTCATTGTATGATGGTCAAATCTAATTAACCGGGTACAAGTCTGGCAGACAAATTCATAATCATGCGTAACAACAAAAATAACTTTGTCTTTGGAAAGTTCCCGGATCAACCCACTAACCTGTTCCATGCTGTCATAATCCAGGCCAGAGGTCGGTTCATCGAATACAAGCACTTCTTTTCCGCATATCATGCTAACTGCTACAGCTACACGCTGCTTTTGCCCTCCTGAGAGAGTATTTGGATGACGGTCACGGACTGTAAGAAGTCCCAGTTCATCCAGGGTTTTTTCTACCAGTTCAGGCGAAGATCCCTGAATACCAAAAGAACACTCTGCCTCTACACTATCTGCAAAAAGTTCATAGTTCACATCCTGCATTACCATATAGGAGCGTTTCATCCTCTCGGTTTCCTTTTGAGGTTGTTCCCGCCAATAAAAACAGCCCGTAAATTCTTTATGCAGCCCACATAAAGTACGGAGAAAGGTTGTTTTTCCTGCACCATTAGGGCCTACAACACCGATAATATCTCCTTTTGACGCCTGTAAGGAAATATGCTCCAGCACAGGGTGCTTTTTATAGAATAGCGACACATCTTTCACAGTCAATATAGGCCGTGAGAAAGTTCTTTGATAGCTAATAGGATGAACATCCTGAATATCCGTAGTCCGCAGACCCATATGCTTTCTTGTTGCACCTGAAAGTGACCTAAACTCCTGTGGTGTATAAATCCTCTCAATTTTTCCATCTGCCAGATACACGATACGATCTGCTATATCCAGAAGATAGTAAAGCCTGTGTTCTGCTATCAGAATTGTTTTTCCTTGTTGCTTCAAAATGCGAAGATAGTTTTTCAAATCTCTAATAGAATCCCCATCTAAATTTGAAGATGGCTCGTCTAATAAAAATATATCCGGGTTCATGGCGTAAACTGAAGCAAAAGCAATCTTCTGCTTTTCTCCGCCGGAAAGTTCAAAAATATTTTTGCCCTGTAATTTGCGAATTTTTAAGGAGTCAAGGGTATATTCTAATCGCTGATGTAATTCATCCGGTGGAACAGCGATGTTTTCAATTCCAAAAGCAATCTCACTGTCCACATCTACATTGAAAAATTGCGTTCGGGGATTTTGAAACACCGATCCCACTTTCGTTGCAAGATAATACATGGGCATTCCTAAAATGTTTTCGTCATCAATTTGTACATTACCGCTTAACTCACCCGGAAAATAATTAGGGATTAATCCGTTTATTAGCTTTGTAAGAGTTGTTTTTCCACAGCCAGAGCGCCCGCAAAGCAGAACACACTCCCCGGTATGAACAATAAGGTTTATGTCCTTGACTCCAATCTCAGAGGAAATTGTTCCTTCATATCTAAACTGAATATCTTGAAAATGGATCATATTGCACCCCCTCTCCCAATAAAATTCACTACCATCATTACAGCAAAACAGCAGATGATTAAGAAATCCTGTATACGAAAACGGATCTGAATCAAACAGGTTCTCGCATGAGGATTTTCAATACCTCGTGTAACAGAAGCAATGGCAAGTTCGTCTGCTGCTTTAGATGCCGCCATAAGAAGCGGCGAATACAAGCACTCTATGGTCATGCCAGGATGGGAGATAAGCCCTTTCAGAGACGGAGATACATCTCGTAAGCGCATAGCGTCTTTGATAAAACGCCAATCCTCTCTGATTGTTGGAAGGTAACGCAGCATAACCGCCAAAGGGATTACAACTTTTTTGGGAACATGAGCCTTGTTCATGGCGGATAGAAATTCATTTACTCTGGTCGTGGATACGGCAATTCCTGCCAACATTCCACAGGGATACACCTTGAAAACCAAGGACAGCCATGCTGTGAACATGGTATAAGCAGTTCCCGTTACATTCCCTAAATAGAGTGTAGTAAACAGATATAATACTAAAAAAACTATTGTTCCGATTATGGAATATCTAACTTTCCCGCAGAGTATCCCCATAACTGCAATCAGCAAGATCAAAGCACATTCGTATGAGAGAGATGGGGCTGTTGTTGCAATAATCATGCTGATAATTAGCAGAAGCACTTTTGTCCGGGGGTCAAAACATATACCCCATTTTCTCTTTCGTGTTTCCCCGGTCATGCTGTAATACCAGCCTTTTCAAATTGTTTTCTCAACAGTTTGCACCCAACAAGTCCACTCAACCATGCTATAAGTGCCGTCCCCACAATCATAATAACCAATACCCACCATGCGGCGGCATTGTTCATGGCATTGATATACTCTTGTGTTGTTCCATTCTGCAACATGGTACTTGCCCATCCTTCTGGATCAACAAAATAAGCAATATAGGTTCCCATTGGTCCAAAAGAATATACGATATAGGCCAGAATATTCAACTTTTTACTTCGATAGTTTTTGGTGCCTGCAATCATATCGGCAAGAAATGCACCAATTAAACCTCCAACACACATTCCCCAGTGCATCCCCATGATAAGACTAAGCAGAGAAATAATGACCCCAATAATCGTCAATCCCCAACGCTTTGGCACTTTTGCAAGAAGAAGTAAAAATACTGGCCCCGGAAGCAAAGCGGCTCCGATGGAGAAATAAAAAGTAAGAGTCGGAGTGACAGCAAATAATACGCCCCCTATCATAGAGCAGACCATCAATAGCGCACCGAAAACGCCCATGACAATCAAATCTTTTACCGTCAGTCCATTCTTTCTTGTTTTGTCCTGTTTTGCTGTTGGCATAACTTAAACCTCCGATTTCTGTATAGTCGTTCATACCAATTGACTTTTTAGAAGCCTTCGTGGTATGATTTGATTAGTTGTTGCTAACCACATTATCCATTATATAGAACAGGGATTATTTATCCAATACCTTTGGAACATGAAAGCCCAAAGCGTATGAAAAAACGACCAAAGTGTATGAAATGAAGGTGGAAATATGTCTGATATTGAAAGTAGGTATCATACCAATTTGCTGGAATATGGCTTCAAAGAATTATCGACAACAAACGAATTGAGCGGAATTGGGAGATTATATTCCGTTCCAAAAGAATACGGTGAAGGCACATATTGGATATACAGCGAAAAAGATTTATACGACATCAAAATACATGATTTCTGTTTTCACAAAGACTCATTCTTTGATTTCGGTATTCCACAAGGCTGCTTGGGAATTTGTTACTATGAGTCCATATCTGGAGAAGAAATCTCTCCTTATCGCCGCTTAACTGCCGGTTGCGTAAAAAGTTTCATCGGAGGAATGGAGCCATGCAAAACACTAATACACAAAAATATCCCTGTGCGTTCTGTGGATATTGAGATTACACCAGCCTACTATGACCGCTATTTGAAAGAAAAATTTCCAAATGAATATATAGACCCACATGAAGCGTTCAGTAATATTGCATTAACTGACCGTTTCCCTGAGATGATACAAGTACTTCGCCAGATTGCAAATTACAAAGGGAATGGAATTGCGGCCAAACTGTTCTATGAAGGGAAAGTAATTGAAGCTATTTCACTCATTATGGAATACAATAGGCAGCAATCCAGCACACCCTCTGTCAAAATCTCTAACGCAGACCTTCGTGCTTTGGAAAATGGAGCTGCATATATCAACGATCATTTCAACTGTGATATTTCTGTCGATCAACTTTCCCATATTACTTGTATGGGACGAACAAAACTCAAACTCGCATTTAAGGAAGTTTATGGCGTTTCTATCACGGAATATATTCAGCAGAGACGGTTAAGCCATGCGGAAACCTTGTTGTCATTAACAGATTTTACGATTGAACAGGTGGCTGCTGCCGTTGGTTACAACAATGCAGGGCGCTTTGCCAGTATGTTCAAAAAAAGTACAGGTGTCTATCCGGCGGAGTATAGGAAAATGGCACAGAAAAAATAAAATGAGCGCCAAGGGGAACTCTGGCGCTCACATGATTATTGAAATATCAATTCTTGAAAAATCATTTCCTCCGCCTGCGCTTTCAGCGTGTTCAGCAGCCCCACCCAACGCATGGGGTCACAGGCTTTCAATTTCTCGGTGACGCCCGCCGCCTCCATCATGCGGGGCAGCATGGCGTCCATGCGCTCCCGCGCCGCCCGGTCAATCTCCAACAGGTGCGGGTACAGCTTTTCGCTCAAAATCAAGCTGCTGTAAAGGCCGGGCCGGTGTTCCTTCAGGTAGCGTTGCCGCATACGGCCATACTTGCCAATGGGGGCCTCCGGCTGCTCGGAAAGTTTCAGGTCGGGGATGTAGTAATCCCCGCAGCGGGTGTAAGTCAATTTGTTCATGTTCGTCCTCCTTTGCACTGTGATGGTTAAACTGCGGCGCTGGCCGATACGGTGGCCTTGCGCGGCTCCTGCCTGGGTAACTGGCTGACGGTGGTAAAAATGCCCTTCTCCATGTCCTCGGCCCGGATAGCTGCCTTTGCCGCCTCCACCTGGGCCTTGCGCTTGGCGTTGTAGCGTTCTTCCCATTCCTTCTGCTTGCCGTTTGCCTTGCGGCGTAAGTAGTTCTGGTGAAGCCTGTCCTTGCGTTCCTCCTTCTTCCGCAGTTCTTCCTGTTCCTCCGGGGTCAGAGGAACCGGCTGCAAAGCGGGTGGGATATACCGGCCCACAAAATTGAAGTAGATTTCAACCTCCTGTGTGGTGTCCTGGCTGCCTTTGCGGGCGCGTTCATGGACAAGGATTTTCTCTACAAACTCGTTGAGCATCGTATTTGTCAGCGTGTCGAAATTCTCGTACTTATCAATCAGGGCGATAAACTTCTCCGCAGATTTCCGGCCCTGCTCATAGCCGGTAACGGCCTTTTCCAGTTCCGTGATTTCCGCATGGAGAGCGTCCTGCTCTTTGGCATACTGTGCGTCCAGGGCCTCATACCGGGCGTCCGGCAGCTTGCCCAGGGCGTTGTCCTCATAGATTTTGCAAATCAGCTTTTCCAGTTCCCCGGCCCGCTTTTGGGCGGCGGCCAGCCGTTTCCGCTTCTTGGATATATCGGCGGTCTGCTGGGCGGCCTGCGTTTCCTGGACGGTGCGGATAAACTCGGCCCGGTCATTCTTGGAATACTCCGCGATGGCCCGGAGCATATCGGTTATCAGGGTCAGGACAGCCTCGGCCCGGATGCGGTGCTGTGTGGGGCAAAGGGAGCCGATAGGGTACTTGCTGTACTGGCTGCAAGTAAACTGTGGGTCACGCTTGCCGTTATTGACGCGATGGACATACATCTTGCCGCCGCAGTCGGCGCAGTACATCAGGCCGGTCAGAGGGTGGGCCTCGCCCCAGCCATCCGGGTAGCGCCGGACATTTGCCCGGATGCGCTGCACATTGTCAAAGGTTTCCTGGTCGATGATGGCCTCATGGGTATTCTCGAAAATCGTCCACTCGCTTTCGTCAACATAATGGCTTTTCTTGTCCTTGAAGTGCTTGCGGGTCTTGAAATTGATGGTGTGGCCCAGGTATTCCCGCTTTTTCAGAATGTTCACAATGGTAGACGATCCCCAGCCGTAGGGGTCTTTGACCGGCTTCGTCCTGTTTACTCCCTCTTGAAAGCGTGCCAGATGGACAGCGGGGATTTCGACCTTTGCCTCGGACAGCAGCTTGGAGATTTGATAGGGGCCGTAGCCCTCCATCGTCAGGGAAAAGATACGGCGTACCACTTCGGCGGCTTCTTCGTCCACAAGCCAATGTTCCCGCTTTTCGTCCCACAGGTAGCCATAAATGACGGTGCCGGTCAGGTGCTTGCCGCTCATGCCTTTGGACTTGAACACAGAGCGGATTTTCCGGCTGGTGTCACGGGCGTAAAACTCGTTCATGATGTTGCGGAACGGGGTAAAATCGTCATCGCCTTTCAGACTGTCCACACCGTCATTGATGGCGATCAGCCGGACACCGCGCTGCCGCAAAATCTCCATGACCTGGCCGACTTTCAGATAGTCACGCCCCAGGCGGCTCATGTCCTTTATGACGATGGCCTCCACCCGTCCGGCCTCAACTTCCTCCATCATTGCCAGAAAACCGGGGCGGTCAAAACGGGTTCCCGATACGCCGTCATCGGTGAAGTGGGTGGGGTTCGGCAGCCCGTTCCGGCGGGCATAGTCCTCCAACATCTTTTTCTGATTGGAGATAGAATTACTCTCGCCCTGTAACTCATCATCGCGGCTCAAACGCTCATACAGAGGGGTGATTTTCTCGTTTCTCATGGCTGTACCTCCTGAAATGAAAATGCTCTAAGTGACTGCTTCACTAACCATGACAAAAACCATGATTAAGAAGTCACTTAGAGCATACATCTCTGGCTGATGTAATATCAATCTTAATGCGGGCCAAATTATATGCAGGTTCCTTCTTAATATAATCAAACCATGTTCCGCAAATAATCAATCGCCTATTTCTATATACATAGATCCCCTGATGGTAATTCCAGCCTTTGGGACCACCAGCCGCCTGATACTCATCATCTGATGCAAACTTTGTTTTATGCGGCAGAACATAAGGCTGAATAACCATTTTCACGCAACCGTCATCTGAAAATACAGATTCTTCCGACAGTTCTTGAGTTGCACCATTTTCTAGGACAAATGGGTTCCATGCCTTAATTGGGTTGTTGTTGAGTTTCAGAACCAGTCCATCTTCTTCAATAAAGCGATGAAATGTAAGCGCCAAATGTTTTTCCGTTTTAGCTGCAATCCTATAAAACTTGTCTTTAGCCTTCTTTTCGTCGTCAATATCGATTACACGGTCTAGATTTTCAATAACAACAATCGTCCCTTGCTCGCCTATCTGTGATGAGAACTCTGCAATTTCATTTTCATCTCGAATAATTAAGTTCCAGCCAATCGTTGGAATTTGATCCAAATCCCACGAGGCATTGCTCGCCTTCGCACCAAATTTTGTAATGACCGTCAACTTTTTTCCAAGCGAGAACGCAGCTGTCTTCATCCCCATTCCAAAGCGTCCCAAATCTCCTTCATCCCGGATTTTGCTTGGATCAGAAGAGCCTATACGCATATTCTCAATTAAGTTCTTTTCGCTCATCCCAATGCCGTCATCCAAAATCACAATTCGTTTCTTTTCCCAGTCAAACTGGATTTTGATTTCATGAGCCTGAGCTGAAATGCAATTATCTATAATATCTGCAATTGCAGTTTCCTCATTATAGCCTACGGAACGCAGTGAAGCCAGCAGCAATCTTGCTTCTGGAATAGATTGAATTATCTCCGCCATACTCTAATCTCCTCTGTCAATTGGGCTATATAGAACTTCTCAGAGTACATTGTATTTCAAAACTCAGACAAAGTCAATTTATCTCCCTACAATAATCAATGTCATCTGAAGTATGCTAAACTCGAAAGAATCGCATTCTTCTTTAGCTTTCTCAAATTCCCATTTTTCACCCAGATATAATAATCATGATTCAAAGCCTCTGAGTCGAAAGACTCAGGGGCTTTTTTATGTCTGGAGGTGAGCATTTTGTTATTCCGCACCATCACTATCATTATTACCATCGTATTTTAAAGCGCAGCT
>OJOL01001959.1_pt1 | contig 11861 bp, 9 predicted proteins | sample 1598121 | NCBI WGS metagenome assembly OJOL01 (sample SAMN01915219, study PRJEB22387) | human gut metagenome | isolation source: stool | host: Homo sapiens | place: USA
CGTCGCCTGCGCGGTACGGCGAGCCATCCGGCTTCATAAAGCTCTTCCACCAGTATTCATAGGGGGCGGGGTCCTGCGCCATGACCCTGGCGATGCGCTTGCTGTCGCGCGCCCAGAGCTTGCCGACATTGACGGGCACGGCATAGCCGTTTTCGGCGTAGGAAATGGCGGGAGCGAAGAGCTCGGAGAGCGGCTTTGTGCCAAAGCGCGCATTGAGCGCGGCCCAGCCCGCGGGCGCGCCCGGGACCATCGTGGGGAGCCAGCCCTCTTCGGGGACAGCGGCAAAGCCTTTTGCGCGAACCTCGTCCGCGCTCAGCGCCATCGGCGCAACGCCGCTGGCGTTCAAGCCGTAGAGCTTTTTCTCCTTCTCGATCCACACGAGCGCGAAACAGTCGGACCCAAGGCCGTTGCCCGTCGGCTCGAGCAGCGGCATCGCGCCGGCCATGGCGACGGCGGCATCGACGGCGTTGCCGCCATTTTTCAGCACGTCGAGGCCGACCTGTGCGCCGAGGGGAACGGACGTGCAGCACACGCCGTTTTTGGCGTAGACCACGTTGCGGCGGGAAGAATATCGGTAAGTTAACGGATCGAAATTCGGCATGATCGTTCTCACTTTCGTCGTTTTTTCCCAGTATAGCAGTCCGCGCGAAAAAGGACAAGAAAAAGACGCTGTGCGGCGCGGACAGAGCAGCGTGACGGAACCATACGGAAAGCTGGATATTCGCCCTGCAAAAGGGCGATAAATTTACGCTTTCCCGCTTGACATCCTATAAAAATGCATTATAATACAATCAACTTCATCATCAATGCCTCCTTTGGCACCGGCCGGGGAGAAAAGGCATCCATGACTGAGCCGTAGGTATTCCGGGCGACCGGATAAGGCTGGGTCGTGGGTGCTGTTACTTTTTTATAGAGAAAAGGAGAACGATATGAACATCAAGCCCTTTGCTGTGGAAGAATGGATGAACGAGTACGAGGTGGGTGCGCTATACAACATCGCCGAGACCTGCGTCGACTCCGTTTCGCTCGACGAGCTTTTCGAGCTCACGGGCGAGAACAAGGAGGACTTTTTGAAGGACTTCTGTGCCCAGCGCTTGACCTATGGCAATATCTGGGGCAGCGAAGCGCTGCGCAGCGGCATTTCCAAGCTCTACCACACGATCAAAGCCGACGAGGTCGTGCTCACGCACGGCGCGGCGGGCGCGAACCATCATGTGTTCTGCTCGCTCATTTCCGCGGGCGACCGTGTGGTCAGCATCATGCCGACCTATCAGCAGCTCTACTCCATCCCCGAGGCCATCGGCGCGGACGTCGCCATCATGCACCTAAAGCAGGAAAACGACTATCTCCCCGACCTGAATGAACTCAAGAGCCTCGTCACGCCCGAGACGAAAATGATCTGCATCAACAACCCCAACAACCCCACCGGCGCGCTGATGAGTAAGGAGCTGCTGAGGAGCATCGTGGAGATCGCCCGCGGCGTGGGCGCGTACATCCTCTGTGACGAGGTCTACCGCCACCTGACGCAGGAGGACGAGTGGTGCGAGTCCATCGTCGACCTCTATGAAAAGGGCATCTCGGTCAGCAGCATGTCCAAGGTCTTCTCGCTCGCGGGCCTTCGCATGGGCTGGATCGCCACGCACGATGAAGCGGCGCGCAAGGCGTTCCTGTCGCACCGCGACTACAATTTAATTAGCTGCGGCATGTTCGACGATGCGATCGCGTCCATCGCCCTGCGCCACAGCGACGTGATGCTCAAGCGCAATCAGCGCATCGTGCGCGAGAACCTCGCCATCCTCGATGACTGGATCAAGGAAAATCCGCACTTTTTCTACACCAAGCCCAAAGCCGGTACGACCGCGCTCGTTTACTACGATTTCGATATCCCCTCCTACGAGTTTTGCAAGCGCATGTACCACGAGACCGGTGCGTTCGTCACGCCGGGCGACTGCTTCGAGCAGCCCCACAGCATGCGCGTCGGCTACGCCTGCGACGTCAACACGCTCAGAGACGGCCTTGCCGCGGTGACGAAGTTTGCCGCGACGCTGTGAGCGGCGAAAACACGCGATAAATAAAAGAAATCCGTCCGGTCATCGACCGGACGGATTTTTGACTTGTAAGGGGTTCACGCCTTGGCCCTGTTCCCGTGCATGAAGTGCAGAATAAGGCCGATGGCCGCGCCGATAAGCGTCGGGCAGATCCAGCCGAGGCCGAGGTCGGCAAACGGTAGGTACTGCTGACCGAACACCTTGATGGCCGGACCGTGGATGGCGTTGAACACGCTCTCGGGCAGCGCGATGATCAGATCGTAAACGGCAGCGATGAGCGTAAAGCCGATCGTCCAGCAGTACACCGTGCGGTCGTGGCCGAAGAATTTACCGAGCAGCGCCAGCGCAATGAGCGCGATGGAGAGCGGATAGAGGAACATCAGCACCGGCAGCGAATAGCTGATGATGGCGCTGAGGCCGAGGTTCGCAAACAGCAGCGACACGAGGCTGAAAATGATTGCCCAGATGCGGTACTTTGGCCCGTCGGGGAAGAGCGCGCTGAACGTCTCGGCGCAGCTCGTGATGAGACCGACGGCGGTCTTGAGACACGCGAGTGTCACCGTGGCGGCGAGAATGAAGAGACCGGCGGAGCCGAGGTAGTGCTGTGCGATCTGCGCGAGCGCCGTGCCGCCGTTCTCGCTGGCTTCAAGCACGCCGCGGCTCTGCGTGCCGGCGATCGTGACGGCGATGTAGATGAACGCCATCAGAAGGCTGCTGAAAATGCCCGCGCGGACGGTGCTCCCCGCCACAGCGGTGGGATCGTCCACGCCGAGGTCACGGATGACCTGCACGACGATGATGCCGAAGGCAAGACTCGCCAGCGCGTCCATGGTGTTGTACCCTTCGAGGAAACCAGCGAAAAACGGCTGGGACGCGTAGTCGCCGAGTGGCTCGACATCCGCGATGGCCGCACTCGGAGAGAGGAGCGCGACGACGACCAGAATGCCGAGGAAGACGAGAAAGCAGGGGTTCAGAATTTTGCCGACCCAGGTCAGGATCTTGCCCGGGCGCAGTGCGAAAAAGAGCGCCGCGGCGAAAAACGCTACCGAGAAGAGCAGCAGGTACAGTGTGTTACTGCCATTTTGCGGAAGCACCTGCTCAAGTCCCACGGTGAATGACGTCGTCGCGCAGCGGGGAATGGCGAAAAACGGCCCAATGGTCAGATACAGCGCGCAGGTGAAGAACATCGCGTAGGGGCGGTTGACCTTGCTGCTCAGGTCAAAAAGACCGTTGGAGCGGCTGATGCCGAGCGCGGCCACGCCGAGCAGCGGCAGGCCCACGCCCGTGATGAGAAGCCCCAGAATGGCCTGCCAAACGTTGGAACCGGCCATCTGGCCGAGGTGCACGGGGAAAATAAGGTTACCTGCGCCGAAAAACAGGCCGAAGAGCATGCTGGCAACATAGGTGTATTCCTTGGCGGTGAGCTTGCGTTTCATGGTAAAAAATTTCCTTTCTTGGCGATGGGGCAAAAATGCCCCGTCCTGAATGATTTGGGTAACAAAAAAACCGGTCTGTTCCCGCGCTCTGACATTGCAAGGGGATACTCCCATGCTTGTGGAACATTCCACAAGTGCTTTGCCAGATCAATGGAGCATACCGGATCCATGCTGCCGATCATTGCAGGCAGCGAATCAAACCGAGCCTTGGAAAATGAGGTCGATCAAACCGCTGCCGACTGCTTCGACGACATAGATTCGGACGAATGCCCCTCTACGCCAACGATCAGTCGCCAGCTTACTCCAAAATTGACATTTTTGGACGTAACCATGGTGTTCAAACGATCGCCTCCTTTGCTGCGGAAATTGGCCTCATTATACCATGCCATTACATTTTGTCAAGTATAAATGAGAAAATGATATGTTAAAATCGGAAGCGAAAAATTGGGCCGATGGATGAAGCTTCATTCGGGCCACGCAAAGAAGCATGCGGCGCGATAATGCGCCACCTTGCGGTAAAGGCGCGAAAAAGGCGCGAAAATAGACTGCTTTCGCACCTTTTCGGTAAATAAAAAGATCAGAACACAACGACGAGCAGCATCTTGAACTGCTCCTGACCGTACACCGCGTGCGGATGGCGCGCGGGCATGACGATGCTCTCACCCTCGTGCAGTATGTGCTCGACGCCGTCGATCGTGATCCGACCCATGCCGTCGAGGCAGGTGACCATCGCGTCGCCGCCGGATTCGTGGGTGCTGATCTCCTCACCCTTGTCAAACGAGAAGAGCGTGACGCTCACGTGCTCGTTCTGCGCCAGCGTGCGGCTGACGACCTGACCGGACTGATAGGCGACCTGATCGCGCAGGGTCAGAACCTCTGCCTTGCTGATATTTTTCATACCGTCCATGATAGTTTTCCTCCTGTTGAAACGCGCGGCGTTTACCGCCGCGCGTGATATGACTTTCTTATCATGCCCTTTTTGCGGAAAAAGGCAACGATTATTTTGCTTTATGCGCCAGCACACAGTACCACTCGGTGTTTTCGATATCAAACACGCCGAACTGCACGGGGAAGGCCTTGACCTGAATGTCCTGATAGCCGAGCTGCGTGAGCTTGTCGAGCAGTAATTTCTGCGGCACGGGGTGGTAGTGCTCCTCAAAACGCTCTTTTTGGAAGATTTTGTTATCGCGCTCGAAGGTGTAGACAAGATTGAAGACAATGGAGCCGTCGGATAAATGGTCCCAGACCTGCATGAGGTTCACGCGGTCGCCGTTTGGCAGAAAGGCGGGATTGTAGCAGTAAAAACGCTTTTTCTGCCCCACGATACGGTCCCAGTTGCGAAGGTCGAAGTAGAGGCAGCCTCCGGGCTCCACGAGCGCGTCCATCTGCTCCAAAACGCCGGTGATCTCGTTGTTTGTCACGTACGCAAGCGAGTTGCCGGTGCTCATCACGCAGTCGAAGCTGCGGTCAAAATGAGACGTCAGGTCGCGGAAATCGCTCTGCCGCAGGTCGATGGCGATGCCACGCTCGTCCGCCTTTTTGCGGCAGCGCGCGAGCATGCTGCCGCTCAAATCGGAGCCGTACAGCGAGACGCCGAGCTGCCCGAGCGGCAGCGTGAGCGAGCCCGTCCCGATGCTCACATCGAGCGCCGAGCGAATGGGCCTGCTGTCGAAAACGGTCTGCCAGTGGGAGAGGGTCTGTGCATCCTTTTTCGGGGAGTCGAAGAGGTCGTAGATGTCGGTGCGGTCGTAGACGCTGGCCATAGAGCATGCTCCTCCTGACAAAATATTGGATCGCGCCCCGCGCTCAGCGCTTTTTGCGCTGGGACGAGGACGGAATGTCCATTTCCGCGCGGTACTTGGCGACGGCGCGGCGGCTGACCTCGATGCCGAGAGCCGAGAGCGTCAGACGAAGCGCCTCGTCCGAGAGCGGCGCGGCCGGGTCCTCTGCGCGAATGAGGCTTTGCAGCCGCTGCTTGACCGCGTGGGACGAGACTGCCGCGTCGGGGCGGATCGCCGTGGTGAAAAAGCTGCGCACGGGGATGATCCTGCCCTGGAACTGAAGGTATTTATTCTGCGCCGCACGGCTCACGGTGGAGGTGCTGACGCCCATTTTTTCGGAAAGCTGCTGCATCGTCACGGGCAGCAGTGCCTCACCGCCACAGAAAAAGCCGTGCTGCTCGCGCCCGATGAGCGTGAGCATCTGTACGAGCGTGTCGCAGCGGGTGTGGACGCCCTTGATGAGGGCCTGTGCTTCGGAGAGCTTTTCTTTCACGTAGCGCTGGACCTCGGGGTCGTCGCTCGTGTTCATCAGCGCGGCGTATTCGGCGTTGACGGACAGGCGCGGCAGAATGCGCTCGTTGAGCTCGATGACGAGCTGGCCCTGCTGCACGGAAAATTCCGCGTCGGGGGCGACATAGGCGATCTGCTCGCTGCCGGCAAAGCTGCGCGAGGGAATCGGGTTGAGCGCGAGCACCTTGGAGGCAGCGGCCTTGGCTTCGTTGACGCTGACGCCGAGCAGAACGGCAAGGCCGGAAAAGTCGCGCTTGCTGAGCATTTCGAGCCCATCGCGCGCGATCTTCAGCGCCAGCGGGTCGAGCGAGCGGCCCTGCGCGAGCTGGAGCGTCAGGCATTCCGACAGGTTCCGCGCGCCGACGCCCGGCGGGTCGAGCATCTGCACGGCGAAGAGCGCCTGCTCGAGCGAGAAGAGCGGGATGTCGAATTCGCGGGACAGCTCTTCGAGCGGGCAGTCAAGATAGCCGCGCTCGTCGAGGCAGTCGATCAAAAAGCGGCACAGGCGCAGAAGCTCGTCGTCGACGAGCTTCATCTGCCCAATCTGCTCGGTCAGGTGGTCGCGGAACGTTTTTTCGCGCGTCAAAAAGGCGGTGAAGTCCTGCACCTCCTCCATACCGGAGGAGGTGACGCCGCGCCACGAGTCCGCCTCGCGAACCTCGAGCGGTTCACGCTCGGCGGGAGCGGTCTCGCTGGGGAGCTCGGTCTCGTAATAGGTGGGGGACTGCACGTCGAGCAGCGGGTTTGAGAGCGCGACCTCCTGCACGTATTCGGCAAGCTCCGGCGCGGAGAGCTGCAAACAGTCGAGCGACTGGCGCATCGTCTGCGTCAGCACGAGCTTTTGGCTCAGCGTCTGCCTCTGTTCAAGCTGCACGATAGATTCCCTCCCCAAATGATGCTCATTCAGTAAATTAAAGTATAGCAGTTTTCGCCTTTTTTCGCAACACACAGATGCGCGGGAATGGCCCGAAAAAAGCAAGGGAACATTTGGCGCGCAAAAAAGCAGGGCGGCCAAAGCCGACTCCGCATAAGAAAACATGCGGTTTTGCCTGCGCCTTTTTGGCTGAAATACAACCGAAAAAATCTCCCCATACGCCAGTATGGGGAGATTTTTTCAGCTGATTTCATCTCAAAGATTCATTGGCAAAACTGCTTTGCACCGAAAAAGAGCAAATTTTGTGCGGAGCTGAGGCGCGACGGTGCGGGCATGCTGACGCATGGCAAGACGGCGCAACGAAGGAGCCCGTGCAAAATTTGCCTTTTACGGCGCATGCTTTCTTATGCGGAGTCGGCCAAAGCCGCCCTGCTTGGTGCAAAGGGAATGTTGTGTTACGGCAGCGGGATCTCCTTGCTGTCGAAGAGCGTCTTGAGCTCGATCGAGGTGCGCGAGTCGCCGAACTTCTTGATGAGGGAGAGAAGCTGGTCGAGCTGCTGCGTGTCGCGCACGGCGAAGCGGAGCAGCGCGTTGAACTCACCCACCACGTGATAGTGGCTGATGATGGCGCTCTGCGAGGCGCAGAAATCGCAGAATTTGTCGTACTTGTCCGGCTCGAGCGCAACAGAGATAAAGCCCGTGATGTTACAGTCGAGCTTCGTGCGGTCGACGTCGATGTGATAGCCGCGGATCACGCCGCTTTCCTCCATCCGGCGAATGCGTTCCGACACGGCGGGCGGCGTCAGCCCCACAAGGTCTCCCATGCGGCGCAGCGTGCAACGGCTGTCGTCCTGGAGGAGGTTGAGGATTTGGTAGTCAGTCCGATCCATCATGTTCTCCCTCTACCGTTCTCTCACACGATCTCGCCGCGCTTGATGACGGTTTTTGCAAGATTGCTGCCAACGCGGTAGCAGATGTAGTCGAGGTCGGGCGCGTCCCAGATGACAAGGTCGCCCAGCTTGCCCTCTTCGACAGAGCCGACCTTGTCGGCAAGGTCGATCGCCGCGGCGCCGTTGAGCGTGACAGCCGTGAGGACCTCCTCCGGCGTCAGCTTGTACTTGAGGCAGCCGAGGTTGATGACAAACTGCATGTTCAGGCACGGGCAGGAGCCGGGGTTGAAGTCCGTCGCCATTGCAACGGGCACGCCAGCTTTGACCATGTCGCGCGCGGGCGCGAACCCCGCGCCGAGGTTGAAACTCGTCGCGGGCAGCAGGCATGCGATGACGCCGCCCTTGGCCATGGAGGCAATGCCCTCCGGCGGGCAGACGATCAGGTGCTCAGCCGAGATCGCGCCGATCTCGCCGGCGAGCTGGCTGCCGCCGATGGCCTCGATCTCGTCGGCGTGGATCTTGGGACGCAGGCCATACTTGAGACCCGCTTCGAGCACCTGACGGGACTCTTCGACGGTGAAGGTGTCGGCCTCGCAGAAGACGTCGCAGAACTTGGCGATGCCCTGCTCCTTGACCTTGGGCATCATCTCCTCGCACACAAGGCGGACGTACTCTTCGCGGTTGGACTTATATTCCGCGGGGACAAGGTGCGCGCCCATGAAGGTCGCGACGAGGTCCATGCGGTGGTGATCGTTGAGGTCCTTGATGACCTCGAGCGCCTTGAGCTCATGCTCGGTGGCAAGGCCGTAGCCGCTCTTGGCCTCGACCGTGGTGGTGCCGAAGCCCATCATCTCGTCGAGCGCCTTGGAGGCCTTGGCGGCGAGCTCCTGCTCGCTGGCCTGACGGGTGGCGTTCGTCGTGGACTGGATGCCGCCGCCCGCGTTCTGAATGTCGAGATAGCTTGCGCCGTGGAGCTTGAGACCCAGCTCGTTCTGGCGCCAGCCGCCGAAGATGAGGTGGGTGTGGGCGTCGACAAGGCCGGGGGTGACGAGGTGGCCCTCCGCGTCGACGACTTCCGCGCCCTCGACGGCGGGAACCGCGCCGGTACCGACGGAGGCGATGATGCCGTCCTCGATGAGCACCCACGCATCCTTTAAGAATTTGATCTTGCCCTGCTCCTCGCCGCGATGGGCGGATTTGCCCTCAGGCGTCGCCAGCAGGCCGATGTTTTTGACCAGTAACTTTTTCATAGTAAATGTTGTCCTTTCTCACTGTTGGAAAGAGCATTCTGTTCGATGGCTTGTCAAAAAAGCCTCGCAGAGTTTTACCCGCAAGGGGTACGCGGCATCCGCAAGGCGGCAGAGCCGCCAGCGGCTGCCCAGGCCGCCCGCAGGCGGCAAATAAATTGAGATTATCTTTCCGACGACATGTGCGTCGGTAAGATTCTTTGCGCTCCGCAAGTGTGCGAGCAAAGCGAGTGCGCGCAGCGGAGTGTATCCAGCTCAAAAAAGGGGCATATTTCTATGCCCCTTTTTTGAAGTAAATTTTAGTGCATGTATTCCTTCACGGCCTTCTCGCAGAGCTCTTCGTCCGCGACGTAAGGCATGGTGATGTGATCCTGCCCCTCGTACATCTTGTTGTACTCGGCGACAGTGGTCATGGCGTTCTCGTTGCGCGCCCAGCTGCGGCGGGCAACGCCGACCATGGTATCCCAAGGCATGGACATGCGCAGGATGGTGTCGACACGCTCGGAGCCGTCGAGAACCATACCGAAGCCGCCGTTGATGGCGCGGCCGATGCCCGTACCACCGCCGTTGTGCAGGGCGATGTAGCTCATGCCGCGGGCAGCGTTACCAGCGTAGCACTGGGTCGCCATCTCGGCCATGATGTTGGAGCCGTCCTTGATGTTGGAGGTCTCACGGAAGGGCGCATCGGTGCCACCGGTGTCGTGATGGTCACGGCCAAGGATGACGGGGCCGATCTCGCCGTTGCGGACCATCTCGTTGAACTTGAGCGCGAGGTTCATACGGCCCATGGCATCCTGATAGAGGATACGGCACTGGGTGCCGACGACCAGCTTGTTCTTCTCAGCGTCGCGGACCCAGACATAGTTGTCGTAGTCCTGATAGCGGCGGTTGTGGGCTTTGATGTACTCGGCGGCAGCCACGTCGGTCTTGTGCAGATCCTCGGGGTTGCGGCTCAGGCAGCACCAACGGAACGGACCGTAGCCGAAGTCGAACAGGCAGGGACCAAGGATATCTTCGACGTAGGAGGGGAAGATGAAGCCGTCGAGGTCGTTCTCGCCGTTCTTGCAGATGCTCTTCACACCGGAGTCGTAAACAGCCTTGAGGAAGCTGTTGCCGTAGTCGAAGAAGTAGGTGCCGCGCTCGTGGAACTTGCAGATCATCTCATAGTGATGATGCAGCGTCTTGTCGACGAGGACACGGAAGCCGTCGGGATCCTTGTCGAGCATTTCGGTGCGCTGCTCGAACGTGAGGCCCTGCGGGCAGTAGCCGCCGTCATAAGGCACGTGGCAGGAGGTCTGGTCGCTCATCAGGTCGACATGGACGTTGTTGTTGTACAGGTACTCGAGCAGGTCGACAATGTTGCCGCAATAGGCGACAGCGCAGGGCTTGCCTTCCTTCTGGTGGTCGAGAGCGATCTTGGTGGCCTCTTCGAGAGAGTCGGTGCGGTGGCTGACCCAGCCCTGGGTGTAACGGGTCTCGATACGGGAATCGTCGACCTCGGCGATGATGGAGGCAGCGCCGGCGATCTCAGCAGCCTTGCCCTGAGCGCCGCTCATGCCGCCAAGACCGGCGGAGACGAACAGACGGCCGGCGAGGTTCTGATCGTTGGGGATGCCGAGCTTCAGACGGCCGGCGTTCAGCAGCGTGTTGAACGTGCCGTGGACGATGCCCTGGGGGCCGATGTACATCCAGCCGCCGGCAGTCATCTGACCGTAGTTGGCAACGCCGAGCGCGGCAGCGCGGTTGAAGTTCTCCTGGTCATCGAAGGTACCGACCATCAGGCCGTTGGAGATGATGACGCGCGGAGCCATCTTGTGGGAGTGGAAGAGGCCCAGAGGATGACCGGACATGACGACGAGGGTCTGCTCATCGGTCAGCTGCTCGAGGTACTTCTTGATCAGACGGTACTGCATCCAGTTCTGGCAGACCTGGCCGGTCTCACCGTAGGTGACGAGCTCATAGGGATACAGAGCGATATCGAAGTCGAGGTTGTTGTCGATCATGACCTGAATGGCCTTGCCCTCGATGCACTTGCCCTTGTACTCGTCGATGGGCTTGCCGTAGAGCTTGCCCTCGGGACGGAAGCGGTAGCCATAGATACGGCCGTGCTCTTCGAGCTCCTGCGCAAACTCCTTGGCCATCTGCTCATGATGGTCGGGGTGGATGTAACGCAGAGCGTTCTTGATGGCGAGCGCCTTATCGGCCTCGCTCAGGTGGGATTCGCGGCGGGGTGCGCGACGGTAGCCCTCTTCGAACTTCGGGTACTCAGGAAGCTCGTAGTCCAGCTTGATCGTCATCGCATCGTCTGCAAGATTGATCATGGTGGGTTCCTCACTTTCATAAAAATATTTCTGTAAAAACCAATAAAAATGAAAACGGAATTCTCGCTTTTCTTTACAACTTGCATTATAACAAAGATGCGCTATAATGAAAAGTACTTAATTTATCTGCATACCATACCACAAAAGTATGACATGGAGGACGAGCGATGAAGATCAGACAGCTGGAATACTTCTGCGCGGTGGCGGAGGAGAAAAGCATCTCCGCCGCGGCGCGCGAGCTGCACGTGGCGCAGCCGCCGATCTCGCGCCAGATCGCGCAGCTCGAGGAAGAACTCGGCGTGCAGCTTTTCCTGCGCGGCAGCAAGGGCATGTCCCTCACCGACGCGGGACAAAGCCTGTATCAGCAGACGCAGCAGATCTTTCAGGACATCCGCCGCGTGGAGGACAGCGTGCGCAGCGTGGGGACGGGCATGAGCGGGCGCATCAAGCTCGGCGTCATCTACTCGGCGATGTCGTACGCGTTACATTATATAAATGAATATCACAGCAATTATCCCCAGGTGGAGCTCTTCATCCGTGTGGGCTCGCCGCAGGAGCTCATTGAATCGCTCAACCGCGGCGAGCTGCATGCGCTGTTCCTGCGCACCGCCGCGCGCGAGCCGAGCGGATTGCAGGAGCGCATTCTGGGCGAGGATAAGCTCGAGCTCATCATGCGCGAGGACCTGGACCCCGCGCCAGAACTGAACGAGGTGCCCATTGAGCGGCTCGAGGGGGTGCCGATGTGCCTTCTGCG
>OJOL01001973.1_pt1 | contig 11783 bp, 5 predicted proteins | sample 1598121 | NCBI WGS metagenome assembly OJOL01 (sample SAMN01915219, study PRJEB22387) | human gut metagenome | isolation source: stool | host: Homo sapiens | place: USA
CATGTCCAAATGGCGTATGCCCCAGATCGTGTCCCAGTGCGATAGCTTCTGTCAAATCCTCGTTAAGTCTTAACGCTCTTGAGATGCTTCTTGCTATCTGGGCAACCTCCAACGTATGTGTAAGTCTTGTCCTGTAATGATCTCCCTCTGGTGCAAGAAATACCTGTGTCTTATGCTTCAGTCTCCTAAATGACTTACTATGTAATATTCTATCCCTGTCCCTCTGATAAATCGTACGCATATCACACTGTGGCTCTGGCTTATCCCTGCCCCTTGATTCATCACTGAAACTGGCATATGGACTCATATACTCGTATTCTCTGCTCTCCTGCTGTTCTCTGATATTCATACTTCACCCTCATTTCTATGCAATACATAATTGCACATACAAACGCCAAAAAACTGCCTACTTTTTAAGTATTCAACAAAATCAGATAATTTCCTTTTTTTATTTTTCATCTTTTTTATTTTTATGATAAACATTAGAATGCGAGATCAAAACCAAAATGCACAGAACGTTGCGCAGGGTAAGTAGACCAAATTACTTCCGGATCTGTTTCATTTACGTTGTCTATGGAAAAGAGGTCCATACCTTTAGCAAACAACTTGAATTCACGTAAGCGTAAAGGCTTTATACAACTTTCAGGCAACTTGTAATAAATTTCTGCTGAGCGTAGTTTTAAAAAAGAAATATTTTTCATGAATACGGAATTTCCACGATAGTTATTTGCACTTTCTGTCGTTGTAAGACGCGGGTATATAGCATCTGTATTGTCTTTTCCTGATCTCCAGCAATTTTCCAGATAATGTTCTGAAATAGTCTGATTATTCATTAGGGGAGCATAAAAGCAACTTAGGCTTCGTTGTATAGTATAATGGCCGGCACCTTGAAACTGAGCATTGATTCCTAATCCTTTATATTCGAAATCGAATCCCATTGAATAGAATAATTCTGGGCAGATCGTATTATATCCCATCGGTACCACATCCAATTCATCTATTCGATTATCACCATTCTGATCTTTATATTTCAAGTCTCCAGGATATACGGTTGAGAATGTTTGTATCGGACTATTATTAATATCTGCCTGATCTTTGAAGAACCCTATAGCTTCCAACCCGTAAAATTGTCCTAAACGTCTGCCTGTCGATTTCAAGTAATCGTAAGGTTTAAAAGCCTCGTTCATGTTTACAATCTTGTTTCTAGCGAATGCCAGTTGAGCATTGACATTAAAAAAGAAATCCTTCATCTGCTTGCCTACGTTCATACCGACTTCCACGCCATAATTATTAACAATGCCACTTGGAGAGTTGGAAGCCGTAGCTCCAAAGAAACCGGAAGTAATGTTGCCATCTGCAACCATAATATCATATCGATGATCGTAATAGCTTTCTACATTGAAGTCTATCAAGTCCAATATTCGTATATCAACTCCGATATTCGCTTTACTACTTTTTTCGAATGTCGCATTCAAACTTGGCAATTGTCCTTCCGCAATGCCTCCATTTGCAATGAAGTCATCACCGAAAACAAAACCTCCACCTCCTCCAAAAGGATATTTGTCCATATTTTTCCAAACGTCATCGCTCCCTGTTAATCCGTAAGAAAGCCGTAATTTAAGCAGGTCTAACCAATCGATATTGTTCAAAAAAGACTCTTTATTAAGTAGCCAAGCTCCGGAAATTGCAGGAAATACTCCCCAACGATTGGCTTTTGGTAAACGACTGGTCCCTGAAGCAGCGATACTAAAGTCCAAATAGTATTTGTTCAATAAGCCATAATGGCCTGAAGCGATGATGTCTTGATGCATATACGTATTATATTGACCGAGATAAACATTTTTATCCTGCTTATAACGAATAGAAGCGAACAAATTGCTTTGGGAAAAATCTTTCTGATAATTCAAAGCAAATTGAATATTGGAATGTCTGTTCTGATTGTTCAGCCAACTGTTGAATCCTAACTGTTTTTCCTCCTTTCCATATTGGGTGTTTACCGTATCGGTTGGAATACCGCTATTGTCTAAATGCGCAATATTGGACTCATACAAATATTGTTTTGAACGAGCATCCCATGTCTCTGAATAGGCATCAAAACCAATACGGAATTCTGCTGACAACCCTGGAGCCAAAGCTTCCAGATCTTGTGTCAATGTCAGATCCGCCAATAATGTACGGGCATGAGATGTGGTATATCCTGTCGATGATGACTCGGCAACCGGATTCTTCGGATACATGTTTGATCCCCCCCAAATACCGTTATGGCTCCTGACAGGATATGCATTAGCAGGCAAAGCATATAGGGTTTCCATGAGCACTCCATCTGAAATACTGCCAGGAGAATATTTTTCTTTCAGCTTACCAGACAAATTAACCTTTACCCGGGTAGACGATGTTATGTCTATATCCAAGTTTGTACGTACGTTGAGTATCGAATTGGCTAACTGAGTGGAATAGCTTCCTTGATCCGTATTCTTTAACAATCCTCTATCCGATATGAAATTAATCATCGAATAATATCTGATCCGGTTGGATCCTCCGCTTGCAGTGAAATTCACTTGATCTCGCTGCCCATGATCCCGTAACGTTTCATTAAACCAGTCTACATTAGGGAATAAGGTTGGATATTTTCCACTTCTATAAGCTTCAATTTCTTGTTGGGTATATCTGGGAGCCAGACCTTCGTTTGCCAAACCCTCATTAACCGCTTCGGCATAAGTGGCGGCATCAGCCATTTGGGGTAATCGTACAGGTGTAGTGACGCTATGCTGATAGGAAACATGAATGTCAGTTTTACCTTTTTTCCCTCGTTTGGTTTTCACCAAGATTACCCCGTTAGCTCCTCTAATTCCGTATGGAGCCAAAGCAGCAGCATCTTTGAGGATCGTTATTTCCTCAATTTCCTCCAGAACCAGTGAATTTATATCACGCTCCAAACCATCGACAAAAACAAGTATCGAATTGTTATTAAGCGAACCGATTCCTCGGATATTCATGCTTGGATATCCTTCTCCATCCCCATACTCTCCGTTTTGGCGGATAAACAATCCGTTGAGTTTCCCGTAGAGTGCATTGGCGGGATTAATATTCGAACGTTTCATCAATTCCTTCCCACTGACAGTAGAAGCAGAAATGGTCGTTTCATCAAATTGTAACATATCAGATCCTGTCGTTTTTTCTTGTGCCCAGACAGAAGCAATGCATAAAACAGGTAGTGATATGATGGTTATTAATTTATTCCTCATTTTATTATTCTGATTTTGTATTAATGACTGGTTAGCATCACCATCCCGGATTTTGAATCAATCCGTACGATTTGTTGATTTCATTACTGGGAAATGCACTTAAATACCATTTAGGGGAGAATTTCCCAGGATTTGCCCATTGTCTAAGTTCTCCATTTTCAGCCGGTTTGAATAATTTATATTCATACTTGAACTCGCTGGTTTCCGGATCCTTAGTAATAACAACTCGGTGTGGAGTTTTTTGGAAGATATCCACCCGCTTATAACGAATCATATCAAACCATCTGACTTCTTCATAAGCAAATTCGCAAACCCGTTCGTTCATCAGTGTTTCCAGAAAATCCTTTTTGTTCAATCCCGCTTTCAAATGACCGATATTAACGCGATCACGCAATTTATTGACACATTCATAAGCTAGTGCCATGTCCCCGTTTGTCTGGCAAATAGCTTCAGCATATCCCAAATACAACTCAGGTAATCTTAAATAAGGCCATTGAACCACTTTTCCGGATATCTCTGCAGGCCATTCAAACAAAGGACCGCCACCACCATCGAGGATGAATTTACGTGGGCGATAACCGGACATGAATGCTCCATATGATCCTTCAAAGTCTTGATAATGTTTACCTCCTACATATATTTCAGCAATACCTCCATAATATTTGTCTCCATTTACAACTACTGTTTCATATAAGCGGGGATCACGTTGTTCATACGGGTGTTTCGGATCATATAATTTACTTTCTGTGATAGGTAAACCATCTATCATTGGAAACATATCAACAAGTTCCTGTGTCCCACAGGCAGTACCGGCATCACCGGCTGTTTCATAATAGCTCCATCCCCAAGTCCAATAATCAGGTACGGTATAACCATAATGTGTAGCAATGATTGCTTCTCCTGTACCCCGATCAAGATAACCGGAACGAAACGCTTGTCTGGGATCCGATTTATAGACTAAACCATATTGTCCATTCTTATTCAATTCATCGAAAAATGCTTTATGAGCTGCCAATGCTTGTGTCCATAGTTCAGGTTTATAACTTCCAAACCACATCAAACGTTTATCCGCTGCTTCACCTGGCATATATGGTTCTGAACTGTTAAACAATGGGCTGGCAGCAAACAATAGGATACGTGCCTTTAGCCCCATTGCCGATGCTTTTGTTAATCGTCCTTCCCATTCTCGGTTTTCAGCAGCAGACATAGCCCAAGGCAATACATCTGCTGCCTCATCCAATAGATTTACAATAAAATCAAGCGTTTCCTGTACAGTACCTCTTTCTTTTTGCATATCTTCATTCGCTGTGTATGCATGGTCCACAATCGGTACCCCTCCATAATGGCGAAACAAATCACAATAGTGCATAGCGATAATAACTTTTGCTTCTGCTTTTAAACGCTGTTTTTCAGCCTCTTTCATATCAGGAACTCGGTCTACATTTTCAATAAACAACCATGCGCGACGAATGCCTAACCAACAAGGTCTTTGATAGTAGCTGTATTTGGATGAATAGCCATTATTTTCATAATCGGCAGAATAAGTGCCATTATAATGTATAGCAGCTCCTGATACACCATCAGTCCAAACATTGGAATAAACAAGGTCGGTCAGGCAATCCAGAGGATCTGAGCCCATCAGTTGATTACCTTGATTACCTAAGTTCAGACCATAATGCAATGTGGCATACGCACTCCAAAGGGCTGTCCGTGCATATTGCGCATTAGAATAAATTACATCGATATCGACATCATTGGAAGGAGCTTTTTCTAAGAAGTCATCTCCAAATTTTAAATCCTGACAAGACAGGAAAGAACCGATAAATCCTGCAAGGACAAATATATGTTTAATATTTATTCGTATCATATTCAACAATATCAAAAATTAAGATTAAGACCAATATTAAAAATCATCTGAAGAGGATATTGAAACTGTTTGTCGTCAGTTGCTTCCGGATCTGCTATTTTCAAATGATCAAATGTCAGTAAATTTTCGCCAGAAGCGTAAATACGCATATTTTTCAAATGAATCTTTTTCATCCACTCCCCCTTGAACGTATATCCGATTTGAACATTTTTCAGACGGATATAGGAAGCATCCTTTAGCCAAAGGGTTGAATTTCGAGTGTAATTATTCGCATTCGCTGCACCTGAAAAACGAGGTGTTTTAGCTGTTTCTGCGGTTTCCGGTGTCCAATGGTCATCAATCATATATTGTAACAGCCCGTAATTTCCACCGCCGAAAGGAACACGTAACCCAGCACTTATAAAGCGTGACACCTTTCCGCTACCTGCCCAAAGCATACTGAAGTCGAATCCTTTATATTCAAATCCAGCGGTGATGCCTGCAGTCAATTGCGGGTATATAGGATTACCAATGGGGCACTGATCATTGTCGTCAATTATATTATCACCATTCAAATCTTTATATTTGGCGTCCCCAGGCTTTAGGTCGAGCTTATGATCCGGAAGCTTCCCGGATTCAAGATCAGCTTCTGTTACAAAACCGTCAAAGATAAAACCGAAAGGTTGTCCAACGGATTGTCCTGTTTCATATAACCAAGGATACTTGTGTGGTATCTCATCCTTATAGACAATTTTATTTTTTGCATATGAGAGGTTTCCATTGATCCAGTATTTAAAGTCTCCTATGGAGTGATTCCATTTCAGAACCAACTCGAATCCTTTGTTATCAACTTTGCCAATATTAACAACAGGCATTGTTATAGCTATAAAATTCGGAGCTGTATTGCGTGTTGTAAGGATATCGTGACGTTTCTCGATGAAATAATCAAAAGATCCAGATAAATGCTCATCCAATATTGAAAAATCCAAACCGTAGTTTTGCTTTCCTGCTTTTTCCCAAGAGACAAGAGGATTCCCCATTTGTAACTCGGTTGCTCCGTCACGATTTCCAGAAACGTCCACTCCGAAATTATAACTTGTTCCATAAGGATTGTAAGCATCAGGCAAATAGAAAAAGCGTGATTTAGTATTCATCAGGTCATTTCCGACTATTCCATATGATCCTCTAATTTTTAAGTAGTTTATAAAAGACTGATTTTTCATGAACTTTTCTTCAGAAAGAATCCAGCCGGCAGAAAAAGCTGGAAAAATTCCATATCGATGTCCTGGCGCAAAATTTTCCGAACCATTATAACCTACGTTAAAATCAACCATATAACGATTGTCAAAATTATAGGTAGCTCGTCCGACCAAACCTACATATCCGCGAGGAATACTAACATAGTCGAATTGAGCTGGATCTGGATATTGGTCACGCCACTGATTATACAAAATCAAAGCACCAACTTGATGTTTCCCAAATTTGCGATCATAGTTCAAACTACCTTCCAAATACCAATTTCGCCCACGATCAGTAGATTCCTCAAAATACAACTGGCTTTCTTCACGGAATTTTCGGAAGAATAATTCATTGGTTTCCGGATCTCTATGCGCAGTGTAATAGGGGATTTCTTTGTAACGGTTTTTCCTATGTGTATAGCCGCTATTATAAGAACCTTTTATATTAAGAGATAGCCCTTTAGTCAAAAAATCCAACTTTTGTTGCAAAGAAAGGTCCAAATTGATTTCGTTATAAATACGTTGGTTATATCCTTTCCCGAAAAAACATTCAAATGGATCGGCATTTTCCAAGGCTCCTTTGTCCCAACCGATGTTATCCGGACTTGTATGTATCCATTTACCATCATAAAGTCCGGCTCCTCCGAACGGAGTGACTCTTGTCAAGAATGTAAAAAGGTTGCTTTTAGTATTAGGTTCTTTAGTATCTTCAAGACGACCTCCTAAATTGATTTTTAATAGAGTGGAACGTGTCACATCGATGTCTAGATTTGCACGATAGTTATATCTGTTGTAAGTAAAATTAGAATTATATCCAGCATCGAAAGATCGAAACAGACCGTCTTGTGTCAAAATACCTACAGAAGTAAAATAACGTACACGGTCGGTTCCACCTGATATGCTCAAGTTATGCTGAGACTGAAAAGATGTTGGTTTTAGGATAAGTTCCATCCAGTCCATATCCGGATAAAGTAAAGGATCTGTATGATTTTTGAAAGCATCCAAGATCTTCTCGCCAAATACAGGACTGGCTCCATCGTTTGTCAGTTTCTCGTTAAATGCAACAGCGTAGTCATAACTGTTGGCATATTCATAAAGCCGGATCGGCTTTTGCAAACTGGCTGATGTCGATACAGATATTTGAGCTTTACCTTCTTCTCCTCGTTTCGTAGTTACTAAAATGACCCCATTTGCCCCACGAACACCAAATACGGCTGTTGCAGAAGCATCCTTCAGCACGGTTATATTTTCAATTTCGTTGGGATCAAGACGAAAAAAAGAGCGCTCGACACCATCGACCATAACTAATGGTGCAGCTCTTTTAGCATCAAGGGAACCTATACCACGTACGAATATAGCAGGATCATCAGCTCCAGGTTGACCGGAATATTGAATAGTTGATAATCCAGGAACTTTACCAGTCAATGCTTGTGCAATATTTGGAACAGGTGATTTCAAAATATCTTTAGTTCCAACGGAAGATACAGCCCCCGTGACTGTAATTTTCTTTTGTGTTCCATATCCAATAATCTGGACTTCGTCCAACATTTCGGAATTCTCATTTAAAGTGATGTTCAGATTGCGATTATTTTTAATCAAGACAATCTGATCCTCATATCCAATATATGAGAACTTGATTTTGATAGAAGTAGACGGCACGTTTAAAGTAAAGTTCCCATTACTGTCTGTCATGGTTCCGATGGTAGTCCCTTCTACAATAACATTGACTCCGGCCATTGGTTCTCCTGACTGGTCTCTGACATTTCCTTTCACAGAAATTGTTTGTTGTGATACATGAGACAAACCAGTTGTTTGTTTTTTAAATGAAGTTGGCATGCTCATTCTTTCCCCAGCCTGTATATTTTGGGCTGTGGCCATTCCGATTAGAATAAGCATAAGACTTCGTGATACAAGTTTTTCCATTTATAGATGTTTTATGGTAAAATTTTATGACAAAGTAACATGTTTTAGACATTATGAGAAGATGAAATTTTATTCAAATGTGTTCAAAATCTATTCATGATATTCCATTATATGGTTAAAATTCAAGATTCAGCTATTTCAGAACCATAAGTTTAACATTATTGATAGAGATATAAATATCTAAAATCCGTCTATTTTTAGAATAACTGTAATAAATCTCATCCGCTGTAAATGAGATGATCTCCATTTACAGCGTACTTATAGTTTAAACAAACGGTTTATGCTAAAGAACTGATGAATATTATACATAAATATTAGTAAGTCTGAATGAAAAGAAAGCAATATCTTTTTCCTCCTTTAGATTGTTTGAAAACTTTATTTTTCAATCTTTGAACTGTTAATTTGTAACTTGTTCGTTAAAAAGAAGATGTGCCTTAGTTTTGACACATCCCCTTGCTTTTTCTTTTGTTTTCAGTGATCCGTCTGGAATCTGAATGTTATTTATAACATGACTGATTATCAAATCGATTTTGAGTGTTGCCATTTCAATCCACTGATTCCACCTTGTGACAGTTTCCGCATTATACTTGCGGTCTAATCGACAATCCTGTTATCTTTATATGACAAGAAGAAAATATAAGATATTATTTGAATAGACGATATAACTTTATAGATGCTAAAGTCGTTGTCGCAACAGAAGAGGATATTGTTGTAACTCCAAAAGCATATGACGGCTTTTAACAACCATATGTAGGTCATAATACAGTCCGGGGATTATGCTTTGGTATCCTAAAAGAGGTAAACGTAATCCTTAATTTCTGCTTAATACTTATTTTGTACTTTGACTAACAAACTTAATTGGAACTTGAATCTTCGCTTAATTGGACAATTTGACGATATTCTCCGGCAACCCATACGCTATCGTTTTCCTCGAAAACTGTTTGGGATGAAAGATTCATTATCGGTCTCCCGTCCCGTTCGATACCCAAGATTAGACATGCGTTCTTTTCCCGAATGCCAGACTGTTGAATTGACTGACCGATCAACTGAGATCCCGGTTCAATATTGAATTGCTCTATTTTTATATTTTTATTGGTGCTTTGTGTCAACCGATCTCTATGTTCTTTTTCCTGTTTTTGCATTATTCCTTGGAAGATATCCAATTCTTCATCTGTTCCAACAATTATGATCTTGTCAAAAGGGTAAAGGCGTTCCTCACCTTTTGGTATATTGATTTGTTGTTCACCTCGAATGATAGAAACGACGTTTATTCCATATTGTTGGCGGAAGTTGACCTCTTTCAAACTCCGACCGACAAGGGAAGACGCTTGGTCAACAGTGAAATCAATCAAGTGCAAATCATTGAAAGGTAAAGATTCCAGAATTTTGTCGGTCAAAGGGCTTTCAATGTTTGATCCATTTGTTTTCCCGTTGAAATTATCAATAAATCTTTTTTCGATTGAGAGAGAACGCTTTTTCAGTTTTTTGGATAAGATAATCATTGCCAATATCAACAGGGTAACAATAAATCCGACACCGGATGCCACGTTTAATATATGAACTATAACCGGCATTAGGATACTTGCGCAAAGGAGTATCTTTATTGCTATCAGAGAAACCAATGGCCCCCGGTTATATTTGCTGTCATTCCATAATTTCTGAAATTCAGGAGAATGATTCTTTTTCATAATGATGGCCCAAAGGAAAGGCAATATAACAGCCAGAATAATAGATAAGCTCAATAAAGCCCCTTTGATTCCAGATATGTTTTCGCGAATAATCGGATTTATATAAGTGAAAAATAGGATGATGCTGAATATTGTCAATACTGTATATAGTATTACATCCAGTAACATAGATTTCAACAACTTATTCCATGTACTTTTATGTTTGACAGTGTTGGACCCGGAAGAATAGCGGTTCAACATTAGTTTTACAGATGAAGGCAAATGATTTTCGATCAATTGATAGGTCGGAATTGCCAAACGGATCATATAAGGAGTAAGAAATGTTGTAACAACCGATACAGCGACAATAACAGGATACAGATAATCGTCCGTTACTTTCAAGCTAACTCCCAATGAAGCAATAATGAACGCGAATTCACCTACTTGAGTCAGGGAGAATCCTGATTGCAGGGCTATCTTCAAAGATTGTCCGGACAAAAGGATGCCAAGGCTTCCGAAAAAGACTTGTCCGACGATTACCAATATGGTTAAGATACAGATTGGGATAAGGTATTCGATTAATAAGTCCGGTTGTATCATCATACCTACAGAGACAAAAAATATGGCAGCAAACAGATCTTTTACTGGTTTTACCAGCTTTTCTATCTTTTCGGCCTCAATAGTTTCCGCTAATAATGATCCCATGACGAAGGCTCCAAGTGCAGAGGAGAATCCAGCTTTAGTCGCAATCATAACCATACCCAGACAGAATCCTAATGCTATGATCAATAAGGTTTCGTCGTTAAGAAACGGTTTGACCTTTTTTAGAAAACTTGGAATAAGATAGATTCCGAGTAATGACCAAAATATAAGAAACGCTCCTAGCTTTAGAATGCTTTTCAACATTTCCATTCCTTCAACTTGCTGGCTGACTGCTAAAGTCGAAAGCAAGACCATCAGAACAACGGCAACTAAATCTTCGACAACTAAAACACCCAATACAACTCCGGTAAATTTTTGCCCTCGAAGTCCCATGTCATCAAATGCCTTGAATACAATTGCCGTGGATGACATAGAAAGCATACCCCCTAAAAATATGCTGCTTATATGTGAGAAGCCAAGTGCGTTTCCTGCTGCATAGCCTAGAAACATCATTCCGGAAACTATGGTTATAGATGCAATAACGGCTGTGCCTCCTACAGTCATCAACTTCTTGAAAGAGAATTCTAACCCCATGGCAAATAAAAGAAATATAACGCCTATGTCTGCCCATATTTTTATATTGGCAGGATCGGATACTGTTGGTATATAAGGTACGGCAGGTCCGGCAATAATACCGGCAACAATATACCCCAAAACGACAGGTTGTTTCAACCATTTAAAAACCAATGTAATTATTCCCGCAGCAATTAATATAACTGCCAGGTCGGAAATTAGAGGTGCAATTTCAGACATGTTATTTATTATTATGTGCTTGCAAATTTACATATTAACTTAAAACTTTGTTGGAACAAAATAAAATACTCTTGTTCTAAAATCATAATATAACGTAAGTTCGAAACAAGCATAAATATCGTCTGTTTCAAGCATTATTACAAGTAGTATGTCTGCAAACGTCTGAAGCACTTATTGTTACGGAGCGTTTGCTGGGTACGGAGACTTATGTCAAGTAGATGGCAGGTTTCTTGGCAGTCTACCCATTCCCCCCATTTTTTCATCGTACATTTTGCAGATAGGATTAAAAAATAATAATGCAATAAAGATATATGTATTATATTTGTGGCAATCAGTTAAACAGTATTTGAATGTATCCAAATACTGTTTAACTGATTCTATATTAGAGAAAAGAGATCGGAAGAGCACA
>OJOL01001978.1_pt1 | contig 11753 bp, 10 predicted proteins | sample 1598121 | NCBI WGS metagenome assembly OJOL01 (sample SAMN01915219, study PRJEB22387) | human gut metagenome | isolation source: stool | host: Homo sapiens | place: USA
TTCGGGCGTTTGTATAGGCTTTTTTGAGAAACTCCGAACTTTCTTGCCATTTTGTAACCTGAAATGTGGTCTGTGCAACTGCAAACAGGGGTTTTTGCGGGTCAGAGGGGCCTTTCCATGCCTTCAACTCGGCCAGATCGGCAAAAACGAACACCTCTCCGCGGGTGTGGCCCACGATCCCCTGCACCTCCGGATGGGTCTTGTCGCCTGCCACAAGCAGCACTGCCCCCGCCTTTTCGGCCTCGGCGGCAATGCGCTGGATCTTCTGCACGAAGGGACAGGTGGCATCATGGTAGGTGATGCCGCGCGCATCCAGCTCGTCGTACACGGTGCGCGGCACGCCGTGACTGCGGATGACCACCTCGTACCCGGCGGGCACATCGGCGATGGCATCCGCCACAAGGGCACCCTTTTTCTGCATATCCTCCACAGCCTGCGGGTTATGGATCAGCGGGCCGAGGGTGGCCACCTTGCAGCCTTCGTTCAGCAGGCCATAGGTCAGGTCCACCGCCCGCTTGACACCAAAGCAGAACCCCGCCGTTTTGGCAACTCGGATCTCCATCTTTTACGCCCCCATCTTTTCCCACGCATCCAGCAGGGCCTGCTTGTTGGCACGCAGCTTTTTGGTGTCGCGGCGGCTCTCCATGGCAAACTGCTCTGCAGGCATCGGTTCGCCGTAGATCACCCGTACTTTGCAGAACAGGTGCATTTTTCCATCCGGCGTATCGTACAGGATGCGGCAGGGCACTACGTCCACCCCGGCCCCCGCCGCAATGACAAACAGTCCGCTCTTGGGCGGCAGAAGCTTCCCGTCCTTTTCGCGGGTGCCCTCCGGGAAGATGAGCAGTGTTTCGCCGTTTCTGCACTTTTCTACGGTCTGCTCAATGGCAGCCATTTCATCCTTTGTGCCGCGCACGCACACCGCGCCGCAGCAGCGGAAGAACCATGTGAGCAGGGCGTTGATCTCGAACAGTTCTTTCTTGGCGAACACGATCATCCGCCTGCCCCACCGGGTGACCACGATGAACACCGGGTCGATGGCGGAGACATGGGTGGGCGCAAGGATGCAGCCCTTTGTCTGCACCTTTTTCAGGTTTTCGCGGCCCTCTACATGGATGCGGAAGCCGATATGCCACAAAAGCCACGCAAAGGGCACTAAGATGTAATATAATATCATTTTATCGTTTTATTCACTTTCTCCGCAATGATCTTCTTCATTGCAGCAAGGCTCTGTTCAAAATCCAGCTCCGAAGTGTCCAGCAGCACGGCATCGTCCGCCTGCTTCAGGGGTGCAGCGGCACGGTGGGTGTCCTGATAGTCCCGCTGCTTCACGTCGGCCAGCACCTCTTCATAGGGAGTATCGATGCCCTTGGCCTGATACTCTTTCCACCTGCGTGTGGCGCGGGCTTCCGGCGTGGCGGTGAGGAAGATCTTCACCGTGGCATCCGGCAGCACCACCGTGCCGATGTCGCGGCCGTCCATCAGCACGTCCTGCTTTTTGGCCATATCCCGCTGCAGCTCCAGCAGAAAGGCGCGCACAGCCGGGTTTGCGCCCACGGCAGAGGCAGCCATACCTGCGGCCTCGGTGCGGATGGCGGTGCTCACATCCTCTTCCTTTAAATAAATGTGCTGCTCGCCCTCAATGGAGGCCAGCCGCAGCTCGATCTGGGGAAGCAGCGCGTTGACCGCTGCGTTGTCCTTGGGGTCCTTGCCTGCGCGCAGGGCATACAGGCCGATGGCGCGGTACATGGCACCGGTATCCACATAAATATAGCCCATTTCAGCCGCCAGACGGCGTGCCAGCGTAGATTTGCCTGCACCTGCAGGCCCGTCGATCGCAACAGATACCATGTTGTATCTCTCCTTTTTTGAACTGAACGATTTAAAATGGCCTCCGCATTCGCTGTGGCCATCTTCAGCGGAAAATCATTTTAAATATTTACAAATCTGGAAAATCTGCGGATTTTCCAGATTTGATTTTTCACAAGCGGGGCCGCAACGGCCAACTGAATCTGCTGCTCGTTCCCTTCGGGAACAGTTGCGCAGCGGTCTGTGAGACTATCCCGGCAACAACTCTTTTTGTGAAAACGTATTTTGAAAACGACCGCAGTCGTTTTCAAAATACAAATCAAAAAAATCTATTCCTATAAATATGCCCAGAGCAGCGCGGAGGGCATTTAAAATTGTTTTATCTGTAATTACAGATTATTTGCAAATGCCTGTGCAGTGCAGAAGGCGATCTGCAGGTTGTAGCCGCCGGTATAGGCATCCACATCCAGCACTTCGCCTGCAAAGTAAAGGCCCAGCGCCTTTTTGCTCTGCATGGTTTTGGGGTCCACCTCCCGCACGGACACGCCGCCGCTGGTGATCACCGCGTGGGCCAGATCGCCCCGGGCATCAATGGACACCCGCCAGTGCTTCATCAGCTGCACCAGCTCCCTCTTCTGCTCCCGGGTGATCTGGTTTGCCTTGGTAGCCGGGTCGATGCCCCAGCGCGCCACCATCACCGGCTGCATACTGGACGGCAAAAGCTTGACCAGTGCGCCCTGCGCCGCGTGGTTTGCCAGCAGGGCAAAATCCCGCGTGATGCGGTCATAAAGCTGCTCCTCGCTGAGAGCGGGCTTGAGGTCGATCTCCGCATGATACTTGTGTTTTTTCATGTCGCCCAGATGGCTGGATGCGCTCAAAGTCAGCGGGCCGCTGATGCCAAAATGAGTGAACAGCATTTCGCCCTGCTCGTCAAAAATGGCCTTGCTGTCCTCGAACAGGGTCAGGGTGACGTTTTTCAGCGCCAAGCCCATCATCTTTTTGCAGTCCGCGTCATGGCTCACAAGACTGACCAGACTGGGCACCGGCTCGATGAGGGTGTGCCCGGCCTGCTGGGCCAGTTTGTAGCCATCGCCGGTAGAGCCGGTGGTGGGGTAGCTCACGCCGCCGGTGGCCACCAGCACGGCATCCGCCCGGTACTCCCGGCCGGAGGTGCCCCGCACACCGATGCACCGCAGTGCCGGGCCTGCCTTTTTCTTTTTGGGGTGGCGCGGGTTTTCCGGTGCGGCGGGAGCTGCTTCCGGCTCCGGTGTTACCTCTTCCAATAGCAGCTTTTTCGCGCCGTCATGCACGAGTTCAGCATCCTGCGCATAGCGCAAAAGAGCCTGCCGGATCTCCTCGGCCTTGTCCGATACTGGAAACACCCGGCGGCCGCGCTCCACCTTCAGCTCCACGCCAAGGCCCTCGAACAGTTCCATGGTCTTTGCCGGTGGAAAGGCCCCCAGCGACGAATACAGAAAGCGCGGGTTTGTGCGCACATGGCGTAGAAATTCCTCTGCCGGGCAGTCGTTGGTCACATTGCAGCGGCCCTTGCCGGTGACAAGGATCTTCTGGCCGGGCTTGTCCATGTGTTCCAGCACCGTCACCTGATGCCCCTGCCGCACGGCGGCACCCGCCGCCATCAGTCCTGCCGCGCCTGCGCCGACGATCAATACTTTCGCCATCCGTTTTCTCTCCCATCGCCTAATAATACGAGTATATCATACCAGAATCGACACTCAAAAGCAATGTGTTGCCGTATTTCTGCCAATTACAACAGCTGGGCAAGGATGCTGTTCTGCACGATGAGACCCGCCGGGGTCAGGGCAAGGGTGCGGCCGTCAAAGCTTGCATAGCCCGCCCGGACGCAGTTTTGCACAAAGGCCAGCTGTGCGGTGGAGAATTCTTTGCCGTAAAGTTTTTTGTACGCATCCAGCGAAAGGCCTTTGCGCAGACGCAGCTGTAAAATAAGGTAGTCCTCTGCGCCGCAGCTGCCGTCCATCACCGGGGCGGCGGCATCGTTCAGGAAAGCGGCGGTGTCCGGCGGGTAGTAGAACCGTCTGCCGCCCATGCAGGAGTGCGCCGCCGGGCCAAGGCCCAGATAGTCGCCGCAGTCCCAGTAAATGAGGTTGTGTCTGCCCTCATAGCCGGGCTTTGCAAAGTTGGAGATCTCGTACTGTTTGTAGCCGTGGTGTTCCAGCTGTTCCACTGCATAAAGGTAAAAATCGGCGGCTTCATCGCCGGTGGGCAGGCTTTCGGGCGGATGTTTACCAAAGGCCGAATCCGGCTCGATCTTCAGCAGATACGCGGAAATGTGGGTGGCTCCGCCGTCCTCGATCAGTTCCAGCGTTTCGTCAAACTCGGCTTCGGTGTAGTGCGGCAGTGCCAGCATGATGTCGCCGCTGATGTTCGTAAACCCTGCCCGCCGGGCGGCGGCAAAGGCAGCCCGCGCCTGCTTTGCCGTGTGCGGCCTGCCCAGTGTGCGCAGCTGGGTATCCCGGGCAGACTGCACCCCGAAAGAGATGCGGTTCACGCCCGCCTCCCGGAAGCCTGCAAGGCTTTCTTCCGTCACCGTCTCCGGGTTTGCTTCCAGTGTGATCTCGGCCCCCGGCATCGGCCGGGCCGCATCGATCAGCCGTTTTGCCTGCTCCGGGCGCAGCAGGCTGGGGGTGCCGCCGCCAAAATAAAGGGTGTCCGGCTGCAGAGGTGCTTCCGGTGCAAAGCGGGAAAGCTCCCGCAAAAGAGCATCCACATAAGCTTCCGGTACGCCGCGCTCACCGGGATGGGAATAGAAATCGCAGTATCTGCATTTGGAAAAACAGTAGGGTATGTGTAAATAAAGCCCAAGAGACATACAATATCACAGCCTTTTTCATGAAACGTTCATTTCTATGCAGTATACTATATTCCGTAGACCGGAGCAAGGAAAAAGTGTTCCGGCAGAAAGAGACTGGAGGAGTCCCATATGGATTACAATTACAATGGTTACGATCGAGGCTACACGGAGCCTGCCATGACCTCGGCTGACTATATGAACCGCACCTATCGCTGGATGGCGGTAGGCCTGCTCATCACCTTTGCCGCGGCGTTCGTTACAGCCGCTACCCCGCTGCTGTACGTTGTCAACTCGCTGTATCTGGTGTTCACCATCGCAGAGCTGGTGCTGGTGTATGTGCTCAGCTCCCGCGTGCAGAACATGTCGGTGGGCGGTGCAAGAGCCACCTTCTTTGCCTATGCACTGCTCAACGGCATGGTGCTGAGCTACTACTTCCTGATATTTGATCTGGGCACTCTGGTGCTGGCCTTCCTTGCCACTTCGCTGTACTTCGGCCTGATGGCGGTCTACGGCACTACTACCCACAAGGATCTGTCCGGCTGGGGTCCCAAGCTGATGATGGGCCTGTTCGCGCTCATTATCACCGGCTTTGTGGGCATGCTGTTCGGCATGAGCTTCCTCACCACGGTGCTGTACAGCGCTGTCGGTCTGGTGGTGTTCATGTTGCTGACCGCCTATGATACCCAGAAACTGAGCCAGATGTTCTCCTACTACGCCTATGACGGTGAGCTGGCCGAGAAGGCTTCCATCTACGGCGCACTGACGTTGTATCTGGACTTCATCAACATCTTCCTGTATGTTGTGCGCCTGCTGGGCATGAACAGCCGCCGCCGCAACTGATTTTTGATCTGCAAAGGCTCTCCCGAAAAGGGAGAGCCTTTTTGTTTGGTAATATCATTTAGAATATCCTCCGCTTCACTCTGGGTATCAGCACAGAAGGCCACAGAGGGAAGATGCATTTTCCGGCTGCGGCCCCTCTCGTGAAAACGCAGAACCGGTCAGACCGCGGTCTGACCGGTTCTGCATCACTATAAATGCAATTCCGCTATTATGGCCAGAATGAAATGGAGGCCATTTTAAATCGTTCCGTGCATAAAACCTGCCCTGCTGTCCCACACTAAGCCCAGAAGCAATGCGTACACAATGCAGCAGATGGGAGTAACGACAATGGAGCAGATCAAAAAGTTTTTGCGCAGCAGGGGCTTTACACTGGCACTGCTGGCCTGTCTCGTCGCAGCCGCAGCGGCGGGCGTGTGGGCAGTGCGCACCGTGCGGGATGAACTGAAAAAGAGCTACGACGACCTGACGACCCCGCAGGAAGAACCTGCACCGGAGCCGCAGCTCACCCTTGACCCACAGGAGGACGATGTATGGCAGCAGCCCGTGACCGACGCCGCAGAATCTGCGGCAAATGTACCCAAGCCCGCATCCTCTGCGTCCTCTTCTGGGGCGCAGTCTGGCTCTGGTTTGGTGCACGAACCCTCCGCACTGCAGGGCGCATCCTCGCCTGCCAGCAGTTCAGCTGCGCCTGCCTCCACGCAGCCCGTCTCGGGCAGGGTCTTGAACGCCTACAGCGGCGATGAGCTGGTGTACAGCAGCACCCTTGGCGACTGGCGCACCCACAACGGTGTGGACTACGCCTGTGCGCAGGATGCACAGGTGTGTGCTCCCGCCGCCGGTAAGGTGACCGCCGTGGACACCGATAGCCGCTGGGGCAGTGTGGTGTGCATCGAGGACAGCGCCGGGCACCTGTGGCGGGTGTGCGGCACTGCCGACCCCACGGTGCAGACCGGCGATGAAGTGAGTGTGGGTCAGATACTTGGCCGTGCAGGCAGCATTCCCAACGAATGCGCCGAGGAGACGCATATCCATCTGGAAGTACTGCAGGGTGAGCAGTACCTTGACCCGGCAAAGCTGCTGAACTGATGCAGTTCGCCGTATCCCCTGCGTATTTTTCAGTAAAATATTCCAAGCAGCAAAAAATCGGAAAGGCCGTTCTGGTCTTTCCGATTTTTCATTCTATAGGATAGATGCAGGCTCAGGCATTTTCCAGCTCAACCACCGGCCAGCCCAGAAGGCGGATGGCTTCGCGGTCGTGGGTAGCCAGCAAGACAGGCTTTTCTCCGCAGCGCTCCCGCAGCAGCGCCGCAGCAGCGGCAAGGGTGTCCGGGTCCATTCCGGTAAAGGGTTCGTCTAACAGCAGCGTATCGCTGGCGGCCCACAAAGCCCGCAGCAGAGCCGTGCGGCGCTTCTGTCCGCCGGAAAGCCGTGCTGCAGGCAGGGCCAGTGCGGCAGCATCCATGCCAAGCTGTTGAAAATCTTCTATAATTTGCTCCTTGTATTGTTCTGCACTGCCGGGCAATACCAGCGTCACGTTCTGCACAGCTGTCAGCTGCGGGCAGAGCCGGTCTTCCTGAAACACTGCTGCCACCCGGCCAACGCCCTGTACTATGCCAGAAGTGGGTTCTTCCAGCCCCATGAGGATGCGCAGCAATGTGGTCTTGCCCCAGCCGCTGGGTGCCCACAGCACCGCCGGGCCTTTCACCGTGAGGCACAGGTCCCGGAACAGCGTTTTCTTCCCGAACTGTTTTGTCAGATGCTCGATGGTCAGCATTGCGGCACCTCCCCGGTCACGGCGCGGGTCACGCAGTCCAGAAGCAGCAGGAACAGCTTTTCAAACCCGGCGCTGAGCAGGATGATCACAAACGTCCATGCGAACAGCTCCCCGGTGGAAAGGGTGATCTTGGCCCGGTAGAGTGCATCGCCGATGCTGCCATTGGGCAGGCCGATCACCTCAGCGGCAACGCCGCTCTTCCAGCAGATGCCAAGGGCCACGCTGCATCCCTGCCGGAAGGCTGGCAGCACCGCAGGCAGCCACACCGCCCGCAGCCGTCGGCCCAGCGGAAGGTGAAACACCTTCGTCATCTCCAACAGCTGTGGGTCTGCGCTCTGGATGCCGGTGCGCACCGCACCGTACAGCACGGGCAGCACCATTAAAAAGCTGATGAGCACCGAAAGCGATGCCCCCCGCACCCACACCAGCGCCAGAATGATAAAGCTTGCCACCGGCGTGGCTTTGACCAGCTGCAGCACCGGAGCAAGCAGCACATCTGCCGTGTGCCACGCCTGTGCGGCCACAGCCAGCACGATGCTTACGGCCACGCCCAGCCCAAAACCCAGCAGAATGCGCCCGGAGCTGAAACCCACCCGCTGCCAGAACTCTGCCTGCGGCAAAAGCTGCAAAAGAGTGCGCACCGCCTGCACCGGCGAAACAAGGAACACCTCCTGTCCCACCGCCATGGCGGCGCACTGCCACACCGCCAGCCAGAAGGCCGCAGCGCCCAGCCGCTGAAAAAATTGTTTATGTCGCTTCATAAACTTACCTGCTCCTGATTACAAATAAATGCAGGACGGCAGGGTATTTCTTCAGCGAATGATCCGAGGATAGGACCCTGTTGCCATAAGGCAACAGGGCGGGAGCTGGAAGCCCCGAATTTCGCGGAGAAAGCGCCCTGATGGCCTGCTCAGTTCTACATTATACATTATAATACCATATCTCTTTCCAAACGCCAATGACCCGTGCATCATGATGCATAAGAGCTTATCATGCCTGTCATTACTTTTCTTCATGTTTTTCTTTCTTGACATGAAATGCATAAAACGATAAACTGAACTGTATAAATCTCTGTCATCTTTGATGCAAGAAAGAAATGAGGTGTCTGTCCTATGCAGAAGCTTTCCGGCAAAAATCTGCTTCTGGTCGGCTTTACACTGTTTTCCATGTTTTTTGGTGCAGGCAATCTGATCTTCCCGCCGCATCTGGGCGCGCAGGCGGGCGTGAACTTCTGGCCCGCCTTTACCGGGCTGTTCGTCAGCGCCGTCGGCCTGCCCATTGCGGGCGTGGTGGCTGTGGCACGGGCAGGCGGTCTGGATAAGCTTGCCGGCCGGGTGCATCCGGTGTTCGCCATGGTGTTCACCATTCTGGTGTATCTTTCCATCGGGCCCTGCCTTGCCATTCCCCGCACGGCAAGCACCTCGTTCCAGATGCTGGTGCCGCTGATAGGCGGCGGTACCGGGCTGCAGCTGGCCTACTCGGCGCTGTTTTTTGCAGCGGCCTTCCTGGTGGCGCTGCGGCCGGAAAAGCTTACCGACTGGCTGGGCCGCATCCTCTGCCCCTGCCTGATCGTGCTCATCGTGGTGCTGTTTGCCGGGTGTCTCATCCATCCGCTGGCGGCACACTACGGCACACCCAGCGCAGAGTACGCAGCCCTGCCCGCTGTGCAGGGCATCCTGTACGGCTACCAGACCATGGACACGCTGGCCGGGCTGAATTTTGGCGCGGTCATCGCCCTGAACATCCGCGCCCGGGGTGTCACAGAAAGCCGTGCCGTGGAGGGCGGCACCATCCGGGCCGGTTTTATTGCAGGCGGGCTGCTGCTGGTGGTCTACGCCATGCTGAGCCACGCCGGGGCCGAGACCGGCACGGTGTATCCGGGCCTTGCCACCGGTGCCGAGGTGCTTACCGCTCTGGCGCAAACGCTGTTCGGCCGGGCGGGCCTTGTGCTCATTGCGGCCATTTTTGTGATCGCATGCTTCAACACCTGCGTGGGCCTGATCGCCTGCGTGGGTCAGTATTTTCATCAGCTTCTGCCCCGCATCCCCTACCCTGCCCTTGCCGCTTTTTTTGCTGTGGCCAGTATGCTGGTATCGAACCTCGGCCTTGCTGCCATCATCCGGCTGTCCACTCCGGTGCTGAACGCCATTTATCCCGCAGCCATCGTGCTGATCCTGCTTTCCTTTATGCCGGGCCTTGAAAAGCACCGAGCGGTGTATCCGCTGTGCATGGGCCTGACCGCCCTGCAGAGCATCGCCGCTGCGCTGCCGCTGGGGGCAGTATCTGCCGCCGCCAACGCTCTGCCGCTGGGCAGCATGGGCTTTGGCTGGGTGCTGCCTGCGCTGGCCGGGCTTGCAGCCGGACTGCTTTTAAACAAATCTGATCTGCAATAAAATAACCTGAAAGGCCCGGTTCCCATGTTACAGGGAGCCGGGCCTTTGCTATTTACTGCAGTTTTTTGCGTTTTTCGTAGTCGTTCAGGGCGGCAAGCGCTTCCTTTGCCATGGGCACCAAGGCTATCATGTTGAAAATGGTCATCAGGCCAATGCCCACGTCGCCCAGATCCCACACCACCGTGTAGGCCTGCATACCGCCGATCACCAGCATGGCCAGCGCGATCAGCTTATACACGGTCTGGCTCCACCAGTTGTCGCCGCACAGATAGGCCACATTGCCGCGGGCATAGTACAAAACGCCCAGAAAGGTGGAAAAGCTGAACAGCGCCAGCGTGGCCGCAATGAACACGACACCAAAGCCGCCCAGATGGTACTGCAGGGCAGTCTGCAAAAGGTCCATGCCCGCAAGTCCTTCCGTGATCTCCTGCGGCACCAGCAGCATCAAAAAGGCCGTGCAGCTGCAGATCACCACCGTATCGATCAGCACGCCCAGTGCCTGCACAAAGCCCATCTTGACCGGGTCGTCGCACTCTGCGGCGGCAGCTGCACAGGGTGCCGAACCGCTGCCCGCTTCGTTGGAGAACAGGCCGCGCTTGACACCGTTCATCAGCACAGCACCAAAGCCGCCAGCCACGGCCTGCCGCAGACCGAACGCTTCCGCAAAGATGCGCCCGAACACCGCCGGGAGCTTGGGCAGGTTGAACAGCACGATGCCCACGGTGATGACAAAATAGCACACCGCCATGATGGGCACCATCACGTCCAGACTTTTCACGGTGGCATTCTTGCGCAGCACGATCACCGCCGCAATGGCCGTGAGCACCAGTGTGGTAGTAAGCGGCGGAATATGGAACGCATTTTCAAACGCAGAACTGACCGAGTTGGAGATCACCTGACTGATGCCGCACCAGCAGATGAGACCAGACACCGCAAACAGCGCCGCTACCACAGAGCGTTTGAGCTTTTTGCCGCGCCTGCGCTCCGCCAGCACATGCAGATAGTAGGCCGGTCCGCCGCGCCAGCCGCCGTACAGCGGGTCGGGCTGGCGGTATTTCTGGGCAAGGGTGGATTCGATAAAGGAGGTGGACGCACCCAGAATGGCAGTGACCCACATCCAGAACACCGCACCGGCACCGCCTGCAGAAACAGCGGCCACCACGCCCACCAGATTGCCCATGCCCACGCGGGTGGCGGTGGAAATGACCAGCGTCTGGAAGGAGGAAAGGCCGTTCCTGCCTTGCTTTTTCTCGCACACGGCGGCGATCATATCCCGGAACAGCCGCACCGGCAAAAGACGGGTGCGGCAGGTGAACCAGATGCCCGCCGTGAACAGCAGCACCACCATGAAGGAAATGCCGATGCCGCCGCCCAGCGGGATGGTGAACAGGTCGCCCCACAGCAGGCGATAGACGGATTCGATAAGATTTACCAGCAAGGCAGATTCCTCCTGTAGATCAATGGAATGAAGACGATAACTTCATTATAGTACAGTACAGAAGAATTGTAAATTCTAAAAAATCGATAGAAATAATCGATAATAAAAAAGAGATCCGTAAGGGACCTCTTAAAACAGGAACGGGGAACGGCATTTGAACCGTTCCCCATCGAGTAGCATTTGGCGGGTGTGCCCTTTCCCGCATTTCTTTTGGCCCAAGGGGCGTGTAGCAGCACATTCTCTACTTCAAACGCTACCTTATCCTACCCATAGGTATAGCAAATTTATTCCCGCGTGTAAAGCAGCTGGTTCTTCTCCAGAAGTTTTTTCAAGTTACGTTCGCGGAGCCTGTAAAATGTCATGACATAATTCTTAAATCCCGCTTCATCGGTTTACAGCACAAGCCTTACAACAACATTCAGGTTCGTATCCGGCAGTTTTTTCACGGCAAACACTGTTCCAATATGCTTGCCGTCCCGAATGATCAAATCAGGAGAAAGCACAGCCACCCGTCCATATTGCTCAAACAGAAGAAGATCCTCCGGATGGCGCTCTTTGATGTGTGCAATGCGCTCGTCCGTATTGATTTATTGTAACATATTTTTCGCCGTATTACAACAAAAGCCGCCCGGCGGTCATACCGGGCGGCGGAGGAAGATGCACGCT